>Ga0209337_1001508_pt1 | contig 17606 bp, 1 predicted proteins | sample LinPmetageLP53_FD_184044 | JGI IMG/M metagenome (GOLD analysis project Ga0209337, IMG submission 184044) | Marine viral communities from the Pacific Ocean - LP-53 (SPAdes) (version 2) | ecosystem: Environmental > Aquatic > Marine > Oceanic | place: Pacific Ocean | collected 2010-02-08 | reverse complement strand
TGGTACAGAGGATATACTTAACAATCCTCAAACAACATTTGGTGCATCATACTCTTTTAAAAATGGTGGTGATTTACCAATGGCTAAAGAAGGAATTGAATATAATGGATATACATATAGCAAAAGAGAATTAAAAAAATTAGCTAACAGTAAAGATCCAAATCAAAGACTTCTTTATAAACAAATTACAACTAAGAACCAAAAACCAAAAGTAAATCCTGTTGATGTTAACAAACAAAGAATAAATAAAGAAGGTACATCAAAAACAATTAACCGTACAAGTGGTACAGAGGATTGGACTAAAAATTATATGGCAGATACTCCTGATGCTATACAATATAGAACTGATAGATATAATGCATATAAAGAAGTTGCAGGAAGCAGTGCTGTTTCAGAAGATGAATATCATAAACTTTACTCTAGATTTCAAAATCAAAATAGATGGATGAATGATAATTATAGTGAAGATGAATTAAGCGGTCCAGAATGGGACAGTCAATATAATTATGTAGATGGTGAAAAAGATACAAATGATAAAAAAGGCAAGAATTGGAAATATAAAGAGATGATTGCTAGCAATGAGGATTTCACACCATTAACAGAAGATGAAATAAAAATTGTACAAGGAGGTTATATTGGAGGAAAATCAATGAGTACAGTTGGAGGTGATAGTTCAGCAGATTATCAACATACAGGTGTTGGTGATGAAAGTCTTTTTGAGGGTACGGTTTCATCTGATGATGGTGTGTGGGGTAATACAACTAACAGACAAGTAGAAACAAACACTGAAGTTAATGAAACACCGGGTGTACCTTGTTCAAACGCAGAAGAACTTGCAACATTGTGTAGTGAAGCGGGAGGTACTTGGACACCATATAATGAAGAAGATGGATCAGGATGTGAGTGTAGTAAAAAAATTATTCCTCCTCCACCTATTGAAATACCTAAAACTCCAGATGCAGACTTCTGGTTGCAAGATAGAATGGGTATTGCTAACGCAATGGACAACAAATCTAGTTTAAAAAAATATTACCCATGGGCACCTGAATATAATCTAATGCAAATAGATCCTGTATTTAAAGATCCTACAAGAGAAATTGCAGCAATAGGAGAACAAGCATTAATTGCTGCTAATACAGCTTCAACTTTTGCAGGCCCACAAAGAGCAGCTGCTGTACAAGCTAAAGCTCAAGGTGTAGCTGGAAAACAAATAGCTGACGCAATTAATAAAGTTCAATCAGATAATGTTACTATTGCTAATACAACAAATGTTAAAAATGCAGAATTACAATATAAAACTCAAGTGTTAAACAATAATGAACAAAAGCAGCTTTATGATAACACAATGTTAACTGAACAGAATTATGATAATGCTCTAAGGAAAGCTAATGCTGCTATTACTAAGCAATTACAAAATGCTTATACTAATAGAGCTAATACTTCTAATTTAAATAGTATTTATCCTAACTTTAATATTGATCCAGAATCAGGAGGTATGATTGACATTACTAATACTAAAGATTTTTATAGTGATCCTAACTATGTATCTCAACAAACATCTGTAGATAACTATTTAACTGAAAGAAAAAAGTTAGAAGATTCAGGTAATTTTACAACTGAACAGATTAATGAAATGTTTCCTTATAGTTCAACAGCAACTAAAAAGGGAAAAACAAGTGGTCAGCAAAATGCAGCTACAATATTAAGTGGTTATCAAAGTGATGGAACTTCAGCAGGTAAATTTGGAAAAGAAACAAGAAGAAAGAACTTACTTAAAAAAGGTAGAGCATTAAGAAATTGGTTTTCCCCTCTTAAGGGTTATTAAACTTTAAAAGTGTATTGATATGATGATCACAAACTATAAAAATTTATTATCTTTGTAATATGGCAACTTATTTAAAAGGCGTAACAGATTACGTACCTCAATTAGAAACATTTAAACCAGACTATAAATTTTTGTCTGATGTCTTATCTGTAAGACAGGATAGATATGATAGTAATTATAAGTCATTAAATGATTTATATAGTAAAGTTGTATATGCAGATATGTCTAGAGAAGATAATATGGCAGAAAGAGAACAGTATGCTAATCAACTAAGTAATGGTCTTAAACAAGTTTCAGGGATGGATCTTTCATTATCACAAAATGTAGATGTTGCTAAAGGTTTATTTAAGCCATTTTTTGAAAACAAAGCATTAGTAAAAGATATGACATTTACTAAGATGTATCAAAAACAAATGCAGATGGCTAATAATTATATGTCTTCTGACTTAGAAGCAGTGAGAGATAAATATTGGGGAGATGGTGTAGAAGATCTTAAATGGCAAATGGATCAATACAAAACTAAAGATGCTAAGGGCGCTTTAAGCATGTCAAATCCTACATATGTAGAAAACCCTAATTTATATGAAAGATCTTTTGAAGCTTTAAAGGATAGTGGGTTATCTATTAAACAAACTACATTAGAAGGTGATTGGGTTATAACTACACAAAATGGTACAGCTCTTACTAGACAAATAGTTGGATATGAAAGAGAAGAAGATGGTAAACTTAAAAAAGATGAAGCAGATAATAATATACCAATATACAAAAATCCAGCAGCTGAATATTTAAGAGAAACTGTAATGCGTGATCCCGTAGTTATTAACGGCTATAGAGTACAGGCTAGAAATAAAGCTAGATCTTTTGCTAATAATCCAGAAAATATTCAAAAGTACGGAAGTGTTGATGGAGCTAATAAAGCTTGGGCTGAAAATCAAAATAAAACTCAAACTAATAAAGATATAGAATCTTTAGCTAAACAAAATACTGCTATTAAATCTAATGAAAATGCAGTATCTAATTGGGATCAGTATAAAAAACAACACAACATTATACCTGGTACTGCTGAAGAAGAAGTGTATCTTAAAAAAATGCTAGAGTTAAAACTTCAAAAACAAACTGCACAACTTACTACAGAAAGAATTAAAGAGGCTAAAGCTCCTACATCTGATATGAATCAGCTAATGAATAAAGCATATGGTAATTATATGGCTAGTGTAATGGGACCTTTAATGTCACAAGCTGCTGTAGCATACAGCCAAGTAGATGCTGAACAAACATTTGAAGCTAATCCATTTAAGAAAATGGAACACCAGCATAAGTATAACCTTAACAAAATGGCTATTCAAAATGCTTATGATATGAACAAGATTCATACAAAAGCAAAATATGATTTAGCATTAGCACAATATAAAAATCAATCAGAAAATAATGTTGGTGCAGGTATTGGTGGTATAGGAGGAATGAGAGCTACAGAAACAGGTGCTGATGTAACTGGATCAGCTATAGACTTTAATACTTTTACGTATAATAATGAAACATTAAATAAATTTTCAAAAAAAATACATAATGATAAAGCAGCATGGGTTACAGATATGATTACATCTTTACCAGGAAGTTTTCAAGATGTAGATTGGCTTAGTCAGTCAGGTAGTGAAATGACTTATTCTATTGTTAATCCTGAAACAAAAGAAGTAACTCAAAAAACAGCATCATTACCTGTTGCATTTCAAGATCTTTCTTTACCTGAAAATGAAGCAGAGTTTACTAGAATATATAATAATGCAAGACAAAAATTTGAAGCTGTAACAACCACTGAAAGTGGAGCTAGAGTTTACACTAATGTACCTTCATTAGGTATTGATGGTAATACAGCAATAAAATTACAAACAGGATACAATCAAACATATTCATCTGAAGTTCAATTTAATGCAGCTGTTGAAGAAATGAATGCTCAATATGCTCAAGTATATGACTGGGCATTAGGTAGTGGCCAAACAACTGTAGATGCAGATGTGCCACTACCTTTATTAACAGAAAGACAAATAGCAATGGCTAAGAACGGTGTTTGGTCTGTTGATGGTGTGACCACTAAAATAAATACTGATGGAGACGGGGGTTCAAAAACAACAGATGTGAATTTTGTCTTGACGGAGGGGTATGATAAGTATGATAATACTGGCAGAAGAATGCTATCTAAAGATGAATATATTGAGCTATATGTTGATGTAATGAGACTTCCGGAAGATCAAAGGAATCAACTTATGGCTAATGGTGCTAGTGGAGACAGAGATGATTATCCATTTTTAGTATATAATAACAATGCTTTATGGAATGATTATGAAACTTCTGCTCAATCTTATTGGTCATATACTCCAAATTATGTTGGTGAGGGTTCAATTAAAGAAGGTACTAGATCTAATGCAGGAAATACATGGAAGTTTAATGAAGATAAGGCAAGACAACACGCAGCAGATCTTTATGATGGTAATGATGATAAAAATGATGATGGTTCTTGGGAAAAGGGTGAAGATGGAATATTAGGAGCTATGGATGCAATAATGAAAGATCCTGATTCAGGTGGAGAGAATGGATTACCAGGATTTAATGTAAATGCATATATGCTTGGTCAACCATATGAAGGTACCGGTCAAACCATGTACAAAACATATAGTACTACATATGATCATTTTAATAAATCTCAACTTGCATTAGATCAATTTAATAGTGTTTTTCAATCAATAGCAAATGCACCTCCTGGGGAAATAAGATTTGGTTTAGGTGATGATAGATCTGCAGAAAAGTTTGAAAGCATAACAGCAGACGAAAGTGAAACAGCAAAAAAACTATATGAGTTAATTATTAATGACATGAATACTCAGTATGGTAAAAATAATGATAGAGCAAAACGCCCTGTGTTAACTACATCATATGTTGAAAACATAGGTGGTCCTGATATAGAAAAAGATTATGCTGGTATTAATATTGTACCTGGACCTGATTATGGAGGAAAGTATAAACAATTTTTTCCTGACACTGATGCAGGTAAATTAGAATTTCAAAATTTTATGGAGTCAGGCATAACAATTGCTATACCAGAAACATATGACAATAATCCATACAAATCTATTAATCAAGTTATGTCTGCTACAGATATGATTATACAACAAGACAATGAATTTACGAGTGAAATTGTAAATGGTGGATCATATAGTATATACAAAAATCCAGGTGGCGGTTATGTAAGACAAATGACAACATATGGCTTAAATCCTACAACAGGAAATATAGAGCCTGACCCAATATATGCAGAACCTTTAATTATTGATAAATCACAGTTAGATCAACTTACTGTAACAACAGATGCATATTTAACTGAACTATTACAAAAAAATATTGCAGCGCAGACTAACTGGAAAAATTCTAAAACCAAATAAATATTTTTAGTATGGCAGATGATTTAAACATCACAGGGGAAGAAATGAATCTTGAAGCTACAACAGCTCAAGATCCAAATGCAAACGCAGATTTAAACCTTAATACAGAAAGTTTAAATCCTGATGCAAATAGTATATCTATGCAAGCAGAAGATATACAACTACCAAGTGAAATACAGCAACCAAATGAAGTAACTTTTGATCAACCATATCCATCTATGCCAGGATATGATGTAGAAACTTTTGAAAGTGCTATAGATTTTGCAACAGAAGGCATGCCTAATATGGAGATAAATCAACCATTTAAAGATATGATTGATGCTGCTGCTGTTGACTTAGATAAATACCCATCATCTATTGCACCTAACAATGATTTAAATGATATTTATCCAGGAAGAGCTGGTTCAAGTTTTAATCCTTTTGGTGAATCTTCTGGTGTTCCAGATTTTAATTCAGCAAATGGAAGGCGTGCAATAATGTCACAAACTCAAGGAGTTGCTATAGATGCAGCTGGACCAAACAAAACTCCTGGATATAAAGATCCCTTTCATTACGGTGCACAAAGATTTGAAATGGATAGATATTACCGTCACCCTAGATTTTCTGATCTAGGATTTCACCCTTTTGCAAACAATGAAGAAATATATCAAACTAATTCAAGCAAGTGGGATAACTTTACAAGAACAAGAGGTCAATGGTCTGCTATGTATGGACCTGCATTTACATCAGGTTGGAGATCTATAGGAGATATGTTTACTGGTGATGTGTTTAGTTCTGATTTAATTGGTGCACAAGCTATGGATGATGCTATGAGAATAGGTAGATCAGGTAGTGGAGGTACAAGAGGATTTTTTAATGATCTATTTCTTAATAGCTCATATACAGTAGGAATTATATCAAGTATTGCTCTAGAAGAATTAGCATTATTTGGTGCAGCTGCTGTACAGGGAGGAATGAATCCAGTTTCTGATGCAATGCTTCTTGGTAGAACAGCAACAAATATTGGTAGACTAGGTAATTTGTTTAAATTAAAAACATACAGCTCTGCTGGAGCAGCTATGATGAAACGCTTACAACAAATTAATACGGCAAAAAGATTTTGGGCAGCATCAAGAGCAGGAGCAAGATCATTAGGTGATAATATGGCTGGATTTTTTACACCAGAACTTATATATCAACATAAAAAAATTAAGCATGCAGCTAAAGCTGGAGACAATATGACTCAAATGGCTAAAGGAGCTGCTTATTTTGGTGGATTTTATAGAGATATAAGAGCGGTTAATGCAGCTTGGTCTGAATCTAAAATGGAAGCTGGTTTAATAGAACTAGAAGAAAGAGACAAATACTATCAATTTTTTAAAAATGCTAAAGATGGTGTAGATCCAACCATGGAAGAAATGAAAGTTATTGCAGGTCTTTCAAAAGGTGCTGCATTAAAAACACAACTAATTAATATGCCCATTATATATCTTAGCAATAAGCTTGTATTAGATGGTGCAATGAGAGGATTTAAACCTATGGGTAGGTTGATGGATGAAAGTTTATCTGGACCTATGGGTAGATTATTGAGAAATCCTAAAAGTGTTAAGAAACATTTTTATGATATAGGAGAAGGTTCTGGAGTTTTAAATGCATTAGGTCTAGATGTATTTAGAAAGATGTATAAAGTTGGACTAGCAGGAAGTGCAAAACATCTTGCTGCTACAGGATTAAGATACGGTACTGCTAACATAGCAGAAGGTTTCCAAGAATTATTTCAAGAAGCAACAGCAACTGGAGTAAAAGCTTATTATAAAGGCCTTTATGAACAAGATCTTTCTATAGCTATGGATGTTCAATTAGCTGAAATGGTTGATGCATATAATAGTGGAGAGCAAAGTTTTTTTGGTGATTATAAAACTATTGATAACATGAAAAAATCAGTTGCTACTTCAGAAGCAATTGGTAAAGGTCTTAGTTCACAAATGAGTGGTCAAGGTCTTCATACATTTATGTCAGGATTTTTAATGGGTGGTATGGTTCAAGGACCTCAAAAAGTTTTATTTCAAGGAATGCCAAACTTAATGAGGAGAGTACAAGATAAAGTTAAAGGTACAACTGAAGTAGCAGACTATAAAGCTGCTAAAGAAGAATATATAAAAAACACAGTTGATGTATTAAACAAAGTATATCAAGATCCTAATTTATATTTTGATCCTAAAAGATTAAATGCTTTAATGCAAAAAGAATTAAATACAAGGATGGTGGGATCGTCATACTCTGATAATATATTAGAGTTTATAAATGATAAAGATCATGCAATATTTAATGCAATTCATACAGTTCTACAGTCAGGTCAATTAAATGCGTTTAGAGAACAAATGACAGCATTTAAATCAATGGATAATCAAACTATTAAAGAAGCATTTTCTGATGTAAATTCTACACCAGAAAAATTAAGATCACGTGCAGATGATATGTTAAATAGAATGGATGAAATTGAGACAAGCTATAATGCACTTAAAGATGAATATGTTAATCCATTTGACCCAAAGAAATTTAAAAAAGGAACAAGAAAACATCATGAAGAAACATTAAGATCTATTGCATATGAGCAGTCAAGAATGATGATGATGTTTAGCAAAGATACATTTGAACAATCATTAAAAAGATCTAATGAAATATATCAATCTTTATCATCTGAAGAAGTATTAAAAAATCTTTCTGCTGGAGATATTGCTGCATTAACTTCTTTTAAAAGTTTACTTACTGAATTAGACTTATTAAAAGAAGACATAAAGGTTGAAACTGATCCAAAAAGAAAAAAAATAAAAGAAAAAAAGTTAGAGTTGTTACAAAACTACTTTGATATTTTTACTGCACCAGAAAATCAAACATCTAGAAGTGGTTTAATAGGAACAATACTTCCTGATGGTACCATAGTAACACGTGATAAAGATGGGAAACCTATTAATGAAGGTGGTGTTTATGATAGAAGAAAAATTGGAAAACTTAAACCTGCATTTGAAAAATATTTAAAATTTATAGCTGAACAAAATGATGATTTTATTTTTGGTACAAATACAGATGAAGTATTAAAAAAGATAGTTGATTATGGTTTCTTAAAAGGAAGAGCTCAAGATTACTTTAAGGCAATGGAAAACCTTATGAATCCTGACAATATGCTTGAGCTTGCCGAAAGAATGTCTTTAGTTATGAAAGGTATTTGGGAGGATCATAAAAAGAAAAACAATCAATTAATTAGACTTGAAAAATATGTAGCTCAACAAGAGCGTATAGAGTTCTTAAGATCTTTAGCAGAAAAAGGAATTCAACCTGAACCAGGACAGACTAAAAAGTTTTTAGAAGATGGTACTATTCCATCTCAATATTTTGATGAAGACGGTGCTATTACACCACAAAGTGATCCTACAGGATGGCAAGCCATAGAAAGAGTTCAAAAGAACTTTAGACAAATGCAAGGTGATAAGCAGGCTGAAACTCAACAAAATGATACTTCTGAAACAGTTTTAGATCCTGAAGATAATACACCTGAAACTGGTGATATAGTTGTACCATCTGATCAAGATGATGATCCTATATCTAAAATGGAAAAACAAGCTGCAAGATTAGCTGCATTACAATCTTTTTTAGATTCAGATTCTAATACATCTATTATATTAAAACAAAAGTTTGATGAGTATAAAGAAGATTGGGCTCTTAATGGTATAGGCTCATTGCTATCTTACCCTCAATGGATAAGAAGTAAAGATGGTGGTGCTGGTATTCTTAGATCAAGATATGAGTTATCTAAAATGTATGAAGCTGAATCATCAAGTGTTAAAGAAGAAAAAACATTTGAAGAGTGGATAGATTCTAATTCTAAAAATCCTTTAATAGTTGGATCAAATGGAATACTAACAAAGAACAATGTAAGTCACTCAGATATATCTATGTCTAAAAGTTCTGAAGAGACTATTAAAGAAGATAAGTTTGATGCTAATGAAAAGATATTAAACCCAACATCAAAAACTGGAGTATTTGTTGTAGAAACAACTGTCACTGAAAAGGACGGAACTAAGTCTACGTTTTATACTATTGTAGATAAGGACAATAAAAATGCATCAGAAAAATATGCAGCATTAGATCCAAAAGAAAACCATATTAAAAAAAGTTATGCTACTAAGACTGAGGCACTTAAAGGTGCTAAGTTTATAGAAAACAACTTACCAAAGAAAACTGTTTTTAGTTTTGCTGGAATGGAGTTTACAACAGGTGATATAGTTGTTGATTCATCTGGAAAAAAATGGATGATTAGAACTACAGCAGGAATGCTTAAAAATAATAAAAATCTTTACTTAGTTCCAATAGATAAAAAGAATGCAAGAAAAGGTAAAGATGATAGAGTTTATAAAACTGAAAACCAATGGAAAGAAGAGGGTTGGAAGAAAGCTCTAGTAGAAAAAGCAGATTTAAAAGCTGATAAAGTAACTAGATTAAAAATGGATCAACCTGTTAGGTTTTATCCATATCAAGGTAAAAGAGTATTACCAGGTTTTAAACTACATGAGCAAGGACAAAATGACAACAGAACACCAGAACAAGCTGCTCAAGATTGGCAAGAGTTTTTAAGAACACTCACTCCTATTCAAATGATTAATCTTAGGGTTGTTGTAGAAAAGAATCCTGAATATGATAAAGTTCAAGAAGAAATAAAAGCAGGAAGTTTTAGAGCTTCAAGATCTAATCCTGGATATAATAATAATCCTGGATTAGCCCAAGGTGCAAACGAGTATCAAGTAACATTAATGCTAGGAAACAAACCAGTGGGTGTATTGGTAGGAATGGATGGTACAATACTTAGAGATGTTGATGGATCAGTAATTGATGGTGCAAAAATTACTACTGAACAGGCTGAAAGATTATTTATTACACAAAACAATAAAAGTGCTGCAGCTTTAATTAGAAAAACATATTCATATTCACAATTAATAAACAAGGACTTTAAAGATAAATTAGGAAAAAATACATCAGGTATATTTAATTTAACTGATTTTCCTAATATTAAATTTATGATCAGCTCTGGTCAATTAGCATTTAAAGATTCTAAAGGTAACAATTACAATACACCTTGGGAAGATTTAGATTATAAGACTATGAACGGTAATGTGTTTATATATGATGTGCGTACTGTATATGATGACAATGGAAATCCAAGCATACAAACAAATATTATATCTGATATAGACACTACTACTCCTGAAGGAGAAATGAGAATGTCAAGCACTCAACAAGAAATAGAAGAAGCTTTAGGTAAGTATGTTAAGGGGGGACAAAGGCTTACAAATATTAATCAGTTAAAAATGGGTAGGTATGTTGCTGCTATTAAATTACCAAACGGAACAATAACATTTGTTCAGTTAAAATCTGATAAACTTGAAACAGAAGAATTAAATGACATTTTATTTGGAACTGAAGGTGTTCTTAATCAAATGCAAAAAACATTAGATGAAAACTTTACAGATGGTAAATTAAAAATTAAAACAGATAGTTATGATCCTTCACAGTATAATAATGATTACAATGAAAAGTTAGAAAGTGAATTTTACATTTCATTAAAACCAGGAGAATATTTAAATATAGGTGTTACACAATATGGTAAGTTATCTGTTTATTACGCAAACAAAATAACTGGTGAAAATTATAAAATGACATTGTCTAAAGAGATAATGGAGGGTGTAAGCACTATTGAAAGTTTTGTTGAAACAATTAATGCTAACTGGGCAGCTGATCAAAAAACAGAATTAGGAAAGGCAAAGAAGAATAAAACAGAATATAAAGAAATTAAATTACAATTAACAAAAGATAGTTTTGTAAATAACTTGCCTAAAATTATTACAAGTGTTGATTCTCTTACTGGTGTTGTTACAGCTACAGTAGCTCCAGAGATTAGAGCAAACATAAAGGGTGAGTTTGTTTATACTGACTCAGCTGCACTTCAAGCTAATAAATTAGTAGAACCACAAAGATCAAGTGTAATTGAAGAAACTGAAGATGTTGAAGAGACTAGCCCAGAATCACAAGAATTAACAGATGAAATATTTGCAGAGTTACTTAATATAGAGTTTGATGTTATACCAGAAGGTATATTAAAAGGTATAAGAGAAAAGGTTTTAAATAGACAAAAACTTACTGAGCAAGAGCAAATGGTTGTTGATGCTTGGGCTGCAAAAGATATAGGACCTCTTGTGCAAGAAAGTGATATAGCTAGTGCAGAAGCTGCTAAAAAGAAAAATAAAGATGGTAACCAAGCTGAGTCCAATAATGAAACAATTATAGCAGAGATAAACCGTAAAGAAAAAGAACTTAAAAAAGCTAAAAAAGAGTTTAGTCTTAGAAGACAGAATGAACTAAAAGATTCAGGTCTTACTAAATCTGAAATAAATAAACAAATTAGACAAGAGAGGCGTGATGATCAAGCATTAAAAGATTTAAATTCTGAGATTAAAAAACTTAGAAATAGTTTAGGTTATAAAATTGTAGATAATTTTGATGGTCAAGATGTTGAAGATATAGATACTTTTATTGCATGGGCAAGGGAAAACCTTCCTGACTTTATACAAATTGAAGATATTGAAGATCTTGGTAGAAGATTAAAAAATAATGGTATTACTGCTGGTGCATTTGCAATTGAGCTTGGTAAGTTAACCGGAGGTATGGATTTAGTTGGTAAAATATATACTGCTAAATTAAATCCCTTCAAATATCATGAAGCGTTTCATGCTGTATTCAGAATGCTGCTTAGTGAAGCTGAAATTAAAAAATATTTAAGATTAGCTAAACAGGAAAAGCTTGCTGAACTTAAAAAAGAAGGTAAGACATTAGCACAAGCTTTATCTGAATTAAAAGAATTAAGTCCTATATATCAAAAAATGGGAAGGAAGGAATTAGAAGATGTGCTTTATGAAGAATATTTAGCAGATAGGTTTGAAGAATTTAAGATGAATCCAAGTTCTGCTAATACATCATCAGAAGTTAAAAGCTTATTTACACGTATACTTGAGTGGATTAAAAATTTATTCTTAAGCTATTCACCTAATGAGCTAGATCTACTGTTTAATAAAATTGATACAGGTAAATATAGATCTGTAGAAAAAGCAAATAATAGATTTACAAATTCTGACTTTGTTAATGCAGAGATACTAGACAATAAATCTGGTATAACTAATGTTGCTATGAAAGCAATCCCTATGTCAAGAGAGTTTGTATATAGACCAAATATAGTAAACGGTATTATTCAAGAGAAGGGTAAAAGAATTGAAATAATAAAATACTTTTCTCAAAAAGAACAGAATGCAATGATAGGAACTATTGGTGCAATGTATTTAAATGCTGTAAAAAATCTTAGTGATTCAGAAGAGTTTACTGGTGAATACAACCCAAAAGAATTGCTAGCAAGCACAATTGATGAATTTATAGAAAGGTACAATCCTGATAGAGAAGATTTATTTTATTCTGACCGTGATGATTTTTTAGATATAGAAGAAGAGTTAACTGAATATTATGAAGGCCTAGATAATGCATTTGATGATATTAGTACTGCAGTATCTACATATTTAACATTGTTTGATGTTCAAGTTGAAGATCAATTAGAAGAACTAGAACAGCAAGATTTTACAGCAGAAGGAGTTGTAAAAGCAGCTGAAGAATGGGACTCACAAGCTAATCAAATTGGTGGTTTTAAATCTTTAAGTTCTGAGATTAGAAAATTTATTGCAACAACTACAATTAGAACAGAAGATAGATTTGGTGTAGAGTATGATGAACCAGTTAATTATGTTGACGCATATAATGGATTATTAAAATCTTTAAAGAATACAAATGATCCTAAAAGCATGATTGCTAAAATGGAAATGTTTGGTCAATCTAATGAAGCAACCGGGGCTGTTGTTGACAGAATACTTGATGAAATAGGATTAGGTGGTTTATCATCAAATCAATTAACAGCAGGTGAATATAATTTAAATGAAATAAGTAATCCTTTATTTTTTCAATCAATAATAAAAGGGTTTACACAATTTAGAGTAGATTATATTTTTGCTGAAAATGATCCTTCTAAAGGTATTACTAATTTATATGCTGCAAATCATAAAGATGATGCTAATAGTCAAACAGATGTTTGGGGTAATGCATATGGAGATGTATTTGAAAAACTTTCTAAAGACAAAAACTATAGAAATAAAGTAGGAACATTTTTAGGTGGCTTTATGAAAAGTTTAGATCAAGGTGAAAATAGTTCTATGACTGACGAGGTTTTAAATACTAGGTCTGCTTACTTGTCCAATTACTTACAAGATTACATAGGTATAAAATTAAGTCCTGAATATATTAAATTTAGTATAATTTCAAACTTGGAAAACTTAACACCTTTACAAGCAAGAAATAAACAAATGTTTGCAGAAGCAGAACCTATTATTGCAGAAGATATTCAAGAATTTATCTATTCAATAAGTGCCCATAATTTTTCTGGTGGCGTATATGGAGCTAATTTATTTTTAAATGTTGATGATATTGTATCAGACAATGATGTATCAGAAGATTCTGTTGCGGCTGATACAGGTGATGTAAAAAGTAGAATACAAAAAATGGCAAGAGGTAATGCTATTTTTGATGAGTCTGTTGGTAACACTGTATTCTTAGATCCTAAAGGTAATTTAATATACGCTCATCAACAACCAACAATGCATTTAGAAAAAGTTGCAGAGTTAAATACAGAAGATGCAATTACTAATTTAAAAGACACGGATGTATTTTTAGAAACAAATTATTTACTTAATGACCCTAAGTTTAAAGCATTAGTGACTCAGGGTAAATTAAGAATATCAAGAATGATAGGTTCTAAAATGGTTAACTTAAATGTAGATGAAGATGGTAACTATAAAGCTAACAATAGTTTAGATATAAATAAAAAACCAGGAGTATCTTTTGGAGATTCAAACCCTGCAGAATTTATATCAAATTTAATTAATTCATATTTATTAGATTATAATGCAGTAACGGGTAAAGTTAAAACTACAACCTATCAAACAACTGATGAATTTGGTAATGAAACTAATCAAGATTTTGCATCTGCATTAGTTGATATTAAAGTTATTGCTGAATCAAACACTGGAGATTTTGTTTCATTACCTATCCTTAAGGCTGTTGAAAAAACTGATGGAGAAGTTAAAATAACTGAAGAGTATCTTAACAAAATGCTTGCTGAAGTTAAAACAGAGTATGATAAGATAGTAAGAGAAGTAAACAAAACAGAAGGATACACTGAAAAAACAATAGATAATTATAATGATTTTGAATCTATTAATGAGATTGATGACACAAACCCTACTAAACACAAAGGAGCAAAACTATTTAAAACAGGAGAGCTTTTAGTTAAAAGAGGTAAACAAGTTGTTTCATTAGATAGAATAAATATAAAATTTGGAGCTGCTGAATTAAAAGCATTAAAAGGAAGTACAACAATTTTACTAAAAGCTGGTACCTGGGGATCTAGAGTAGGTGTTAAACAAGGGGTTCCTGTATCTATTGAAATAGATGGTGTTGAGTATACTGTAACAAATAGGGGTAATCAAAACATTTCTGACAATAACTTTGAGTCTATAAAAGAAGAATTAGGCTCTGACATTTCTGATAATAAATCTTCAGTTCATAAGTATGAGGTTAAGATAAACAACAATATAATAGGCTACACAAGAACCATGGATCAGATGAATTTCTTGTTAGGTAAATTAGACAAAAATATTATTGAAATTAAACCTAGTACTACAACTAATGTTCTTAAAGATGATAATGTTGATACTTTTGAAACTGACAATACTGCTAAAAGATTATTAGAAGATTCAGCTAGAGGTGGATTAACATTTAAAGAAGCTATAAAAAACATTAAAGATTTTGGTATAGATATTAAAGAACTAATAAATGAACGTTTGACTCAAGAGTTTGAAGAGTTTGAAACTACATTAAATAATATAAAAGCTAAAGGTAAAATTGACACCCAACTAACAGAGCAATTAAAAACTACTAAAGGAAAGATTACACCAGCCACAAAAGAGTCTATGGGATTATTAAATTTAAAAGCTAATGAAGCTGAATATAATTTAATGCAATGGTTTTTAAATGATATGTTAAACACTATGTCTATTAATCAAGTATTACTTGGTGATGTTTCTATGACAGTAAAAGATGCAGTTGATGAAGTTAAAAGAGCTAAGATGCAAAATGCTGCAGGACCAAGTGCTGCTTCATTTATATCTGCACCTAAATATGGTGTAATGCATCCTACAAAAAATATTAGCACTGTAACGTTTAGAGATTCAATGTATCAAAAGAAATTCTCTAAGCAAGGAGGAACAAGTGAAAAGACTGATGCTCAAATGTACATGACAACAAAAGCCTTTAGACATATGATGTTTGGTTTTGGTAGTCTTAATAGTGCACAAGCTTTGATACTAGATAGAATAGAAGCAGGTGAAGATATAACATGGGAAGAATTTTTTGGTAATGCAAAAAAAGGAACTGAAGGGTTTAAGCAATTAAATGCTATTTTAAATTCTAAAAAATTAGTTTATGCAGATGGTAAAACATTTATTAAAATGTCAGCTATTGTTTTAACACCAGCACTTACAACAGATACTTCAACAGGAGAAGCTCTTCCACATAGAGTAGAGCTCCATAATATGAGAGTTAAACTTGAAAGAATGGAGTCTGAAGGTAATGAAACTATTGGTATAGCTGTTCCTGAATCTGCTTCAAAAATGTTAAGAGCAAACGTTATAGGCACAGAAGACATGTTTAACTCTGATCCTATTAATGCAGATAACATTACAGATTTAGATGCACGTTGGATGAGGTTGCAGCAAATAGTACCTTCTAATAAAGTTCAAATTGTTGATCCTGGACAGATTAAACAATTAATTAGTAGTGAGCAATCAGATGATGTAAAGGTATTTATTGGTGGAAAAGAGCTTACTATAGGACAAGTAAGAGAACTATACAATAAAACAGTTGGTCAAAGAGTAGAACTTAAATATTTAAACAAAAGAAATTTAACATTTAACTTTGCAAACTTTCAAAATGAAATGCAAAGAAGTATTGACACTGGTAGAGTTACTGTTGATCTACAAGCATTTTTAGAATATGCTAAGAATGGTCTTGAGTCATCACAAGCTAAGTCACAATTTTTAGAATTATTTGAAGTTGATGAAACAGGCACACCTAAATATGATCTAAACAATCCTATTACATTACAAAAGTTTCAAGAGTTGTTTATGAGTTACTTTTCTAAGAATGTTTTAAGAGAGAGACAGCCTGGTCATTCAGTTGCCTTAGTTTCTGATCAAGGGATGAAAGTAATAAAGAAGGTGGTGGCACTTGATGCTGAGACAGGTCAACCAAGTAAATGGGATGTTATAAGAACAGATCAGTGGTTAGCAATGACTAACAAACCAGACATTAAGTTTGACAGATTTACTGATTCTGAAGCTAGAACATTCTCAGGTATAAAAGTAGGGGATGTTTATTTAGATGATCTACGTTCTAATGTAATGGAATATGACTCTAACAATGAACCAACAGGTCAAAGATATTCTGAGTTTATGTTGCCTCCTCATTTTGCTAAAATAATGCAAAACATTAAACCAGGAGATCCTATACCTGATGTAATTGCAAAAGCTTTTGGTACACGTATTCCTTCTCAAGATATGCACTCATCTGTTAATCTTAAGTTGGTTGACTTTCTTCCAGTATTTTATGGATCATCTGGTGTATTTCCAGAAGAGTTAATTGAAATATCTGGGGCGGATTTTGATATTGATAAACTATATATGCAGATAAAAGAATTCTACATGAAAGGAAAAGAGTTTGTAGAATATGGTAAATCAAACAATACTAACACCATGTATGATGAATACATGAACTATCAAAGAGATGCAGCAAAAGAAAAAGGAACTTCTGTAAATGAAGCAGTTGAAATATTTAGAAAAAGAGGAAGCATTCTTGATCAGCAAGATGTAGAAACAGGAGATCTTATTCAAACAATGAAAGATACAGATCTTATTGGTGCACTTAGATTATTATCCTTGCCTGTTACTAAAGAAGAGTTTATAGAATACATTGGTACATATGACGAAGTTACAAATTCATGGGATAGAATGCCTTATGAAGGTGCACAAAATAATAAAGTATTAGACCAAAGATTTGCACTTCTTGGTAATGATGGAATGACAGGACCTTTATTTGGAAGAGATTATGGGATTAATCAAGAGCCTGCTGCATTAGATCCTTTAGAAACTGTGTGGGAATTTATACAA
>Ga0209337_1001507_pt1 | contig 17608 bp, 18 predicted proteins | sample LinPmetageLP53_FD_184044 | JGI IMG/M metagenome (GOLD analysis project Ga0209337, IMG submission 184044) | Marine viral communities from the Pacific Ocean - LP-53 (SPAdes) (version 2) | ecosystem: Environmental > Aquatic > Marine > Oceanic | place: Pacific Ocean | collected 2010-02-08 | reverse complement strand
GATGATATTGAATATAAATATCTATCTGATGGTTTTGATCCAGTCAATATTCCGTTAAAGAAATGATTTATATATTGATTCACGCTGTTTTTTCCGGCATTAGCATCCCATAATACTGCTAAACCACCAAAGGCAGATCCAAAGCCTTTATTATTTCCTCCTAACCATATGGTTGCATCATCTAAACCATCACCGGCATAATCATTTGACCACATATTTGCATGAAATCTATGTTCTGGAGTAATTGTTAGGCTAGCAGAATGTATTACTTTACCTTTTATATAGTCCGAAGCTTTTTGTGCCTCTGCATGATATGCTATCGATGTATTATTGTCTACATTAAATATCTTTCGATTATACGCGTTATCAACATGCTTTCTATTAAGATTATTAATCTTCCCACTGCCGGTTGGCTGAAACCATAATCTTATGTTCCACCAATCACCATCAAATATTGGAGCCCAATTAGATGATGCGGTCATAGGAGATTGAATAGCACCACCACCGTTTCCAAACCCATCTACATTAGGCAGAACTTCTGCGCCAGCTCTTCCATGACAATACACTAATCTTCCATATTTTCCAGATCCTGAATAAGATGCAGTATGTTCTAGAGCTAATTGCCAAGTTGGTCCAGTAACATCTGTCCTTGACATTAACAACATACTTTTTGTAACAGCTGGCTTAATTCGTACTTCATGTGTAATTGTCGGTACTTCATGTCTTTGAATCCCCCATATTCGAGTGGCATTAGTTGTAGGACTAAGAGATTCAGTTAAACTCGATGAATATCTTGAATCTACCCAGGTTATAAAAGAACCAGTTGGATGATTGAACGCTCCTGCAGATTGATTACCTTGCCATATAGAACCACTATCAAATTTTAATGCATATGTAAATCGATCTTCAATTAATACTGGCATCTCACTACCTACTTTAGGACCTCCATATTCTCTAATAGATAATAAAGTCTGAGGAATACCATATGTATTCATTAACGCTTTAATACCTCTCGCAGTACCTTTCGTTTTAAGTAAAAATGGTAGATTATTAAGGATTCGTCTCCATACTTCTTTTGTTATATCTTCATCTGATTTAGAAAACATTGAACCTGTACTTATATATTGACCTGACCCCGAATGTACTCCTAATTTATAATTCCATAATTGTGAAGCCTGTTTCCCATTTACTAATGTCCAACCTAATGATTCTGCTGCTTGAAATATTACATCTTTACTTTGTCCTAATTTTGGTTGTTCTTCTGGATAATATATTTTTGTTAAATTATCTATATATGAATAAAGAATGTCATAATGTTGTCCCATCATATTAACAAACAATTCATATTGTGCATTATTTGTATCTAATCTAATATGTTCTGGAATAGTTTTTACAAGTGCACGTTCATTATGTATATCATATAAAGATGCAGTTGCTGATACACCTTCTATCCATTGTTTACCTAAACTAGATGATGTATGATGTAAATAATATTTACTTCCGGATAAATATTTAGGCCATGGCTTTAACGCATACGGATCTGCTCCAATAACAGAGCCTGATACACCATGAGTTGATAAACTTGAAGTTGATTCCTTATGTGCCCATCTTTCAAATCCATCAAATGAGCCTTGGACAAGATTTCTTCTTTTTCTTGTAATTTCTACATTACCTTGTAAAGCTGTTGTATCAGAACCACTAGCATTGTCTAATATTTTTAATCTAGAATCATGATATTCTAACATTTCTAATTTATAAATAAAATTATCAATTCTTTCTTTGGCTGACGAAAAATGTATAAAATTATCAAATGCAGTATAATCGATACCCAATGGGACACCGGATAAAGATCCTGAAAATATACTATCTACAATGTCTTGTGCTGTTGAAGTATTTGCATCTAATAATTGATTCCAATTTCTAAAATCTGTTTCAGTTATCATTCCTGCTTTAGTATCAACTTGCAGATTAGGTCCTTTAAGTATTTTACTTTGAATAGCTACAGCACCTGGTCCTTTTATATTAATGTTATCGAAATAGGTATCAGATAATTCTTCTACAATCCATAATGTATCTTTTTCTTTAATACCTTTTTCTAATGGTTGATATAATCGTACTACAAAATCATTTTCATCTGCCCAATCTTTTTGATTAATGATTCTATATAAAAGATTATCTCCAAAGTTTAATGATATGTCATCTGATAAAGGTCTCTCTACTGTAGCCTTTACTACAGGCTGTCCATTATCATTAAGTACAGGAATTTCATTTCCATTGGCATCTAAAACTGTTTCATATACTACATCTAATAATGACTCTTCACCATATGCATCTAGATAACTTTCTAAGTTTAAATCATGTCCTGGTGTTTGTTTTAAATGTACTTCACGTCTATCAGGAGATATAGAATTAATATATAATGCCTGTTCATCTTCATTACCAAGTAAATTTTTATGTACATTAATTCCTACTTCAAATGCACCTCGCTCAATATTAAACATTTCGCGACATACAGATGCCCAATCAATAAATATTTGATCCTTCTCTAGTTCAAAATTTTCTGAACTAATGACGCCGCCATCGAGATATTTGCCAGATTTGCCCGGTGCATATACATGTACCTCTACAGTAGGCTTTTCATCAGGCTGTACATTTTTTGTATCTAATTGCAATAAATTTAAATCATCTTCTTTCCAGGTTAGTCCACGAACTTTACCTTTACTTCTGATTATTTCTTCTTTATTCGAAAATCTTTTTATACCCATAACTTATGTCCTCAAATAATTATCAAATGTCAACCCAGGGACATATTCGTTTAAAATTTCTTGTGGTCCTCTTGGCCATGTAATAAAAAATTTCTTATCATTTCCTACTTTATTATGACACTTTTTTCTAATATATTGTATTGCATTATATTGTCGTTTTAATTGGTCTGCAACAAATCCATCAATATCAGCACGTAAATTATGTACATAATCTAATAATCCGCCCGTTTCGAGTACTGTAAATAAATTTTGCATTGCTAACAATCCATCCATGATTTCTTGAAAATCTTCTACACTAGTAGCTCTTGATAACATCTCATCTATCATAAACATTTGTGCATTTAATTTTCCAATTACTTCTCTAAGCCATGGCATATATTGATCTGCTTGTGCTGCTTGTGCATATAAATCATTCATACTTTCTTCATTACCTCTGTATATACATCCTTTTACATACCAATCATCTTTCATAAATCTCCATGGTGGAAATTTATATTTACCATCCGGCACTTCTCCTACTAATAAATCAACTACAGCAAATGTAAGTGCACCTATAAACCCAATTGGACTTGCAAGTGCAAGCATTGATACAAATGATACTCCTAATGCAACTGGTTGCATATTAAAACTAGTAAATGCATTATCGGCTGCATCTCTGGCCTTTTCAATCTCCGGTGCTAGTGGTCCATCTACTGGTGCATTAGCTGTATCAAAGCCTCCTCCCATATTCATCCAACTTGCAAATTTATCTCTTGCAACAGTACGCATCCATTTATGATTATCCTTTTTAACGATATCATGTTCTTCCCTTTCGCTTAGATTATTTCTTAATCGTCCTAATCGTTTCATTAAGACAAAGAATTTTTTACTATCGTCTTTAGTTTTAATATCTTTATGTGGCCACCCTCTTTTCTTTTTATATTTCCACTGACCTTCTTTTGAGAACATAATTTTATATAATGGCCCACCTTCTCCCATCATTTTATTTGAATAATCAATATATTGAGTTGGTAATGATTCGAATGCCATTTTCATTTGTTCAGTTTTAGCAGCTAATGACGGAAATATTTCCATAATCGCATCTTTGACTTGATCTATTTGTGCTTGTAATATTGATTGGTATATTAAATCTTGATATGCTTCTTCATCATAATATTTTATAGACCCGGCCGGTTCAAATGGTTCTAAAAATTCATTTGCAAATGGTCTTCCTCCATTAGACCAATAATCTAAATATTCAATATATTCTCTTAAGTCCATTCCTGGCACACCATCTGTATCTGCTTCTACAATATGAGGAAATGTTATCCAAACTGGATGGGGGTCATCATCTGTATGTTCGAGTACATCAATACCACCTCCTTCTCTTAATAGATTAATTAATCCTATCCTACCATATCTACCTTCTCCAGCTTCAAATGCTTCTTCAAATCCTAATGGCTGGCCATCTGCACCTGTAATTGATTGTTGAGGTTCATATCTAGCAAGATCTATATCCTGTTTAGTTGCATATAATCTTAAGGCAGGATTTGACCTTACTTGTTTCCAATGTCCTAACATCATAAATCTAACACCTGAAACATAATCATCCGCACGGACTTCAGTGCCTTGAGTGACTTCTGCATCAGATGCCCTTTCAGTTGGTCCTGGTGGAGGATTATCTTCATCAACTTCAGATGGTTCATCGTATGGCGCAGGCCATCTACCTAATACCATCTTGCCCTCATACTTTTCTCGCATCTGTTCTCTATAAGTTTGTCTTAAGAATACAGTATCTGCATATCTATCTTCTGGGTCAAATTTGGCTAATAAATCTGCCGGTAGTGGATTGCCTTCTTCATCTTCTGGAATCCTTCCTCCAGATCTTCTTTGTGAAAATGGTTTGATATAATCGCCAGGATCTCTAACAAAAGGTTTCATTGGTCTATATCCGCTCCTATAACGTATTTCTTCGTTCCACTCATTAGATCTATCTGGCACTGCCCTATCCATATATTCGCCAAATGCAGTTTGATAATCGTCTTCACCTTCATATCCAGGATCTCCGGCTCCGTATACAGTTTGTGTATCTTGTCCATCTAATTTTAAATCATATTCTTGCAATTGTTTTGCAGTCGCTGTACGTATTGAATCATATCTAGAACCCTTTTCTGATAACATTACTTCTAATGTCTTATAATTTGGAATTGGTCTTGCTTTACCATTTAATATATAAAAGACACAAAATATGCTTTCTATATCTGATGCATCTGCTTCAAGTGTATGTGGACCACTTCTTATATATTGATCATGTGAATCTTCTTTTCGAAAATCTCTAGCTGTTAAAAACAGGCCTGTCTTTTTAGGTTTAACTATAGGAACTTCTTCAGTTTCAATTGGGTCTTTAAAGGTTACCCATTCTTCATCTAAAATTTCATCTAAGTCTTCTTCATCAACTGTCGGAAATGCTTTAGTTAATTCATATTTTTCATATATTTTTTCACGTGCAGAAAATTGAGCAACACCGGCTGGTGTTCTTTTTGTTATTTCCATTTCTCTAACAATTTCTCGAGACCTAGGATTCAATCCTTCTCGTGCCTGACGTGCAGTCTGGCCTGGCGTTAATCTACCTTGAGAATATAATACATCGTCTGGAAATTCTTCTTGCATTATTCTTAATAACATACGAGCCCGATCTGTCTCATCAACATTTTCTTCAACATTTCTATTCCATGTGAATCTATTATTTCCTAATAATGCATTAGGATCTCGTCCGGAAGCTAATCCCTCATTAACTTGTCCTGGATTTGGAATTTCTGCTGATGGACTATCTCTATCAATATATCTTGCCATATTAGTTCACTACTTTAAAATAAAAATCATCAAATGTTTGTATATCATCACCACCCTCTCTTTCTATTTTCAACATTATTTTATAATATCTTTCTGGCATAAATGAATCCATTCTTATTTTCATGAAACTACCATTTTCATCTCCGTCAATTTGAGTTGCAGTAGTATCAAATGGTATTATCGTCTCATTTGTTATGGAATCATAAATGCTATAATAACTAGATGTTGGTAATCTTTCTTCTGTTAAATAAAATGACGATGTCTGAAATGCTTTACTTGGAAATTCAGGTCTGACACCTATTCTAAATTTTGTTATTTCTGATGTTCTATATTCAGATTTTATATTTTTAATATATGGAACATATGAATCAGCTGATATCTCTGATAAGTTTGTATATGCAACTGGCTGAGTTGTATCATCAAATACTATTTCTAATCTAGGTATAAATATTGTATGAGATTCTCGTCCAAAGAATTTTAGACTTCCTTGTACTTCTGATGATCTTTCATCTGCTCGAATACGTTTAAATATAAATCCATTATTAGGAATACTTCCGGATAGCCATTGATGTACAATATCTGTAACATTTATTCTTATATCAGGCGATTCATTTTGAAATGATTGAGAGGCTTCATATCCTGAACCGGTCCACCATGTTCCTCCACCTGTTGCTTCAGTAAGGCCTCCATTTCCGTCATGAGTAACACCCGAACCAGTTGCCCATCGATCCGCGACATCATCACTAGTTTTATAAAACCAAGAAGCTCCATATTTTTGTATTGGTACATCTGAATAATTTCCATTCCCGTTAACCCATGATTCAGATACTGGAAATGCTTTTATTGTATATGTATGTAACAAATCCGTTGCGGCAGCTGCTCTTAAAACAACATGGGCAGATGCAGAATTTGTATTGTTACCTAAAGGTGGTATTTTACCAGAAACTATAGATGCCGATAATGTATTTATCTGTGTTCCGAAATCTAATAAAAATCTTGAATTATATGTATTGGATTGTATTACATTATTTAATTTTGAACCTGAAGCTATTTTTACTAATTCCAGTATTTGGTCTATACCCGTATTTTGTTCTGGGTATTTTTCATATAATGTTGTATCTCGTTCTGCGTAAAAAACTCTAATCATAATTTAATTCTATGGTTTTACTGCTCTACCTCTAATATCCTTATTTGGATATTTTATTTCAAATATGCAAGGGTCTAAAGATGGATATATAATTCCATGCTTTGTAGCCACTTCAAAGTCATATACATTATTTGAATAAGGACCGTTAGCTTTATTAAAAATCTCTAAAGTAGGTATACTTTGTACACCTTCTATCAAATTTAATTGATTAATTACTGCAGATATATCAATTGATCCATTAATCTGCATTTTATCATTATGGAACATTTCTTTTATTTTATTAATACATTCTAATAATACTTCATTACTATTATTTTTTGGTTTAGGTATGACTTCAAAATCTACACCAATATTAACTATAAAGGCTGTTTTACAATTTATTGCATCTGTTAGCATTCTATATTGTGACAAATATGTTCTTATATTTTCTTTAAGTGCTTGATTTGCTGAAATAAATCTACCATCTGAATTATATGCTAACAGATATAAATTTAATGCTAATGGATTTTGTATTGTATCTCTAGGATAATCTTTATCACTTGTATCAATTTGTTGATCTCCGACTATATATGCTTTAGCTATCGATCCAAATTTTGCCGGTAGTGCATACACACGTGCTATATAATCTTCTCGTGTAATACATCTACTCTGTGCTGCAAATGCTGCCATTGCATTTTGACGTATACTATCTAAATCTTGTTGTGCACCTCCACCTACTGCGGGCTCTGGATTTGTAACTGCTAATGTATCTTTTGTATCACCTAAATCAACTTCTGCTATTTCACTTAAATAAGTAACTTGATTGACAGTATTAATTGCATTAACACCCACATTATCAGCCAATGCTCCTCCAATCGTATATGTAACAGTTAATGTTGTATTCTGTGGTGCCAATCCATATGTACTAGTATACAAAAAATTTGAAGGATCGATAGTATCTGTAGTAGTACGTTTTAAATATTCTAATCCAGATCCTACATTTTTTGGATTAGGTATGATTTCTTCATCGGCATCTGATGAAACACCAGCACCAAATTGTATTTCTAATCGTCCATCTTCTCTTAATCTAGTAACAAATCTTCTAGCTGTTCTTTTTAATTTTAAAATATATGGAACTGTCGATCTATATTGTGATAGTTCTGGGTCATTAAATGCTATATTTTGTATATCTTCAAATATTGTATCTTGAGCTAAATAATCAACTTGTGCCCAATTCTTTTTAGATGAATCTTTGATTGAAATTATATCAACAACATTAGTCTCATCTAAAACTATTTTATCATATGGCTTAGGATTTTGAAATGTAAACTCTTGCGTTTTTACTTCTCCGGATGTCATTGCAACTTGTTTTTTAAGTAAGTATCGCGCGACCTCCCCAGATGTATTAAGTTCATAAACTGTTACCTCCGGATCTTGATTAAAATCTACAGGCTCAACTGAACGAAATTTTATTCCTTGATCGGTAGAACATTGCATATCAGATGCTATAGTTAATGCATAATCCATATCAGGTGCTGCATATGCACCACTACCCGAAGCTGGTACTAATTGAAATACATCTGTTTTAACATTTGCCGGAGTATTTCTTTTTGTATGATATCCAAATAATCTTGCAAGATTTAATATATTTGAACTTTCTCTTGCAGTTGATAATAACGATTCTCTAAATGATTGGTCTGTATAATAATTTAAAACGTCACCTACATATGCTGACATTTCAATAAACATCATACCAGGTGATGATTCATTGAAATCTTGATATGTTTTAGGATAATAATTTTTTGCAAAATTAATTAGATTCTGTCTATATTGTGCAAAATCTTTATTTAAATATTTAACATCCTTTTTTACTAAATCTGCCATTGTTCAATCCCTTTTAATATCCGCCTCCAAAGCCGCCACCGGAGCCTCCTAAGTCAAATACTGTATTTTCTCCTACTGTACTAACTTGTGATAAAGTTCGACCTGTATCTTGTTCAGCATCTGTGACTTGAAATGTATTTTCTGTTGCCAGTATATTAATTACCATATTCGCTCCGGTTGTAGTCACTCGAAAATGTAATCTTATTGTAAGTGAATGTTTATCATCACTTGATATCATATCTAATCGTCTAATATTAATATATGGCAACCAATATGCAATATCTTTTTGTATTGTTGATTCTAATGATGATCTTAAATCTGCAGTATTATTATCAAATAAAACTTCTCTAATTCTTGTTCCAAAATTAGGTTGCATAAATCTTTCACCTTTAAAGGTTAGTAATAAATTTTTTAAATTCGATAATACTTGTTCTTCTGTTGTATATGTTTGAGCAAATACTTGTCCTCCTCCACGCGATCCGGATGCATAATTAAGTGCATCTCCAAAATATGCTCCTCTATAATGTTCACTTACTGCAATAGATGATTTATTAAAAGGCAATGGTATTCCTATCGCGACTTCAGGAGTCTCATTGATAGGTTGGTATTGATAGACCGGTCTTTTATTGATTGCCATTATCTTCTACCCTTAGCTTTATTTTTTTTATTTATTGCCTTCATTAATCCACTATAATCTTTTGTTATCATATCTATTGTTTTAGCAACATTTTCATTTTGCATATCAACAGGTCTACCATTTGTATCATGTTGTACTAATGGTGCCTGTACCATATTTGATGTTCTCACATCTCCCATTGTTGGAAAAGTTTCTTGTTGCATTACTAATGGCCCTTCTCTCATACTTGCAAAATCAGCTGTCCCAGCTGTTTCATTTAATATATCATTTAGCATCGGATTTTGACTAAATGTTTTTTTTGTGTTACGTACAGGCCTCTCAATCGTTTCATGTAAGTCTATGCCATGCGACATAACTTTCTTATGATTTGTAGATGACTCTGTTAGTATTTCTTTAACGGCTGCCCGTACTTCTTCTCGTATAACTCTCCGTAATACTTTAACGAATGATTTAGAACTCATATAGCTTCTCTCTTTGATATAAATATGAAATAATCATAAATTAGTCTAGGTTACTTTACCTAATCCTTTACCTATTCCAGGCCCTGCTCCCTTACCCGGAGTAATAGTTGCTCCTGCACCTGTTGCTGGGTCGGTTACAACACCCTGTCCGGCAGCATTAATAGTAGTGACTGCTGTTGCCACAGCTGTTTTCACATCCCCAGATCTTACAAATCTATCAACAGCGGCTGCAACATCTTGTGCAAACTGGTCTATCCCTTCTGCCTGATCTCTAACTTCTTCTCCTTCCTTTTCTCCCTGTCGTTGAAGAGCCGATTTTAAATCTTGCATTAATCCTTGTTTATCTAAAGGCATATTTTATTCTCCTATTATTGATGCATCTTTTCTATTTCTTCTTGTATTTCTTTTAACCTTTCAAGAGCACTAGACTTACCGGTTGGTCCTGATGGTGTTGCATATCGTTCAATTCCATCAGCTAGGTCTACACATACCTTTAACCATTCTTCGATTTGTGTAAAATAATGATCTGCATCTATCTGCCATGCAGGTGTTACAAATTTTATATCCTTTGCAGATATTAATATTAGTTCATCTTTTCTTGTATTAAATATCATTCTTTCAGATCCTATAATAACTTGCGACTCTTGATAATCTACTAACGGCGTAGGTTCTTCAGGCGTTTGTCCAATATTTGGTTGTGCTAATTCAAATCTTTTTATTTTTTGTTTTGATGTTAGATATATAAAACTTTTATCATCATTTGGTTCTTCAATTTTATAATATGGGTCATATGTATCTTCACCTGAATATCCATCTAATAATCCTTTAACTTCGCATGTCAACGCTATAAATGGATCTCCTGCTGCTTCGCCTTCCCAAAATGGTTCTTCTTTATACTTATCTAATTCTAAATGAGTACTACTAAATCTTAAGATAGAGCCAAATCTAGATGCTCTAATTGTATCTCCTTGAAATGGTTGTATAGGTAATACTTCTTTCTTTTCAAATGATATTTGTTTAGGCTCGGAGCCTGGACTAACTTTTGATATCCCATCTGAACTATAACCTCTTCCGGACACTTGAGAATCTTGTATAAATGGCATTATTGTATTATTAACTATACCATGTGCATTTACTAAACACATATAATACCATTTATATTGATTTAATTTTTCTGCCTTACCATCAATAGCATTATAAACTATAACTTGTTCACCATATAATGGTATATTCAACATTGTAGGATCAGCTGGCGTAGCCCATACCTCCGAGGATGTAGTCATTTCCTTTCCTCTGAGTCGTATACGTATTGTACCAGGTGGATGGTCTAATCCATCTTCATCTTGATATTTATCGAAAAGTGTATGATCCTGTTCAGGTTCTATCACTTGACAAATCTGTAGGGCTAGTTGTGATACTGCCATCGTTGTTTATCTCCGCTTTGTTTGTTTCTTTAATATTTTCTAGTTCTGATTCAGCTTCTTCCATTAGACGTTGTCTTTCATCATCTGATAGACCAAATTCATTGCCATCATCTTCTTTAGAATTTGCAGATACTAATCGTTGAACGATTGCAGCTAATTTAACTAGTGCATCATCATTCTTAACTGATACTTCTACATAATCTTTAATCATAGGAACTATAACAGATGCATCTCCTATATTTTTAATCATAGGTTCTAAACTTTTAATTAATGTATCTATTTGCCGCGACTTCTTTTTTGAATTATGATATACATCACGCATCAAATCTGAAAAATTAGTTCCTTTAAATAATTCGAATTCTTGACTCATAATTTATCCTTTTATATAAATATGAGTATCTAGGGTTTAGGCTATCATATGACCGGATTTGGTATATGTCCCGAACATCTTTGCATAGTCTCTTTTCATTACATTAAGAACTTTTGTAATGTTTTGAGTCTTAAGTCCAGTTCGTTCTCTTATAAGAATATAAAGAGCTTTTTTATTGAAGTTTTCTATATTTTCTCGTATTCTGAATAATTCTAATATTGTATCTGCTACAATAATATCTCTTTTGTTTGTGAATATAGAATTCATATTATGATCATACCACTTAACCCATTGATCGGTAAAATCTTTAAGACTTTCTTGATGATCTGATAATGCAACTTCTGCAGATATATTTCTTCTTTCATCAATTATTTCAGTACCCATACGTTGTTTCATTTTAGCATAGTTCGTATTATTTTGTATTATCAAATAATTTTTAGCTATAATAGAAAAATATGAAAAGGCTTTACCTTTACCTTCTTGAAATTTACCAATCTTTTGTACTAGGAATGCAACTACTTCTGCTTTAACATCTTCATATGGTACATCAAAATATGAAAATTTAAATGTATGATAAATGTTTTCTACTAATTTATTAAATGGATAATTTATATGATCTTTAAATACTCGATTTCTTTTACTCCAACTAGGTTCAGTATTATATGCAATAATTGCTTGGTCCGCAACATATGTAAAATATTGTTTTTTAGTTGGTTTACGTCCTCTTTTGACACGAGGTCCATTATCTTCAAGATCTTTTAATTCGGCAGCTAGCCATATGTAAAATTTATCTACTGGCGATTCACCTTCTTTATATTCGATTTGTATTTCTTCTATTTCTGTCATTAAAATCCTTTATTTAAGTCATCTGTCACGTCTCTAATAATCTTAAACGATTCGCCTATTTCATCAGAAGCTTCAAATGCTCCTATACGATCGGCATTTCTTATTACAGAATTAGCCTGGCCTAGTTTAGTTTTTAGTTGAGTGAAGAAATTATAATATTCTGTATTTGAATTCTCTAAGTCAGTAATATAATCTTCTTGTTTTTCCTGTGTACGCATTTGATTTAAATTAACATAAACTGAAAAAGTTAATATTACTGATAGTATTATTATTGTTATTATCATTTGTTATCTCCGAATAAATCATCAAACATTTTAGATGCATTAACTTTTGTTTGAGGATTGGTTATTGTTTTTGGCTTTCTTTTAATAGTAGTTGTTACAATTGGCTTATTATTATTCCACCTTTCAAATTCTATTCTTGCTGCCATACAATCTGCTTGATGCATTACATATCCTAAATTAGTTTTCAATTTAGAATCTGCTGTCCTTGACATGAAATATGGCTTATTATTCTCATCATATAATCCATCTGTCAATTTAATTCCTAACATTTCGTTCCAAGTGATGCTAATACCATAATGTTGCAATAGCCAAATAGATAAGTCGTTTACAAGGGTAAATTGGTTGTTAGGATTGACCTTATACATCCTTCCCATATTTTTTCTATGCCATTCAGAATCATTAGGAATATATGTTTCATTGCCTTCTCCAGGAAATCCCATTTTACCTATATCATGATTTAATGCAGTAAATATTAATTCTTCTTTTGTGTAGCCAGACATATCTGATCCCATTCGTGTCCATAAATTATATACTTCTTGTGCACATTCAATTACTCGTAATACATGATCCACATATCCACCATCAAATGCATTATGATAATGATCAATACTAGATGCTGGTTGAGTTGACATTCTATCTTCTAAATCTGTATACATAGATAATAGTTTAGTCTGTCTTTCTCCTGTAAATTCTGTTTTGATTACATCTAATAGACGTTCCCAATTTGCTACTATTTGTTCTGCCGTTAATTTCATATTTTAATTATTTGACGATACCATTGATATTTCTGATTCTCTAACTAATAGATATTTCACATCTTCAAGAACTATTTCATTACCATTTTTACCTGATAATAATCTATTAGCTGCTAATACAACATCTCCTACTTTACATGTCATTGGAATTTTATCTCCAGTTTGAGTAAATAATCCTGGACCTACTGCTACAACATCGGCATAACCATATTCTGGGTCTCCGGTTGTTAAAATAATTCCTTTATATGTCTTTTCTTTTTGTTCTTTTGCTTTTAATAAAAGCTGGTCTCCCATGGGTTTCATTTTCATAACTATATTCTTTTTATATTATTTGATCTATTACTCCTATTTCTAATAATTCATCTGACGTTAAAAACATATCAGATCTCATTTTATTTTTCCACCAGTCACCATCCTTTTTAGTTTTTTCTGCTAACATGCCATAAATAGTTTTTTCTAGACTCTTTACATTGTCTAGATATGCTGTTATGTCACTCATCTTACCTCCTAGGAAACTAGATGATTGATGAAACATTACTGTTGAACGTTTACTCATCATCCTTCTTCCGGTTCCACATACCAAAATTATGGCCGCGGCAGAAAATGCTCTTCCTCTACAAATTGTATTAACTTTAACGTCTAATGATTCTAAATAATCAATAATTCCAAACATTTCATAAATGTCTCCGCCTGGTGAATTAATCATCAAATTGATAGGAGCTGTTTTATCTTTTCTATGTTGCAATAAACTTCTCATACGTATAATAAAATCTGTTAACGTATGTTCTCCTATTTCATCACTTAAAAATATAACTGAATCTTCATAATCTAATTGTGTTCCTAATTGATTATGTAATGCCTCATAATCTCCGGTGGGTTTTGTTATAACAGCTTGGTCTTGTAACTGTTCTTGTTGTTTCTGTGCCTCTTTTGGCTTATCTTCATACATACTCATATATAATAATATAATAATTTTTTTTCGTAATTCCTAATTATTTAAATCTTTTTTAATTGACGCTCTAACTTTTTCAATTGTGATGTTCCGGCATTTATATCCTTCTTCCATTTAGCCTTCTTTAATTGACCTCTAACCATAGCCATTTGTTGTATTATAGCCTGCTCTAGTCTTAATCTTTCTGATTTAGATATTTTCTTTTTATCTTTTTTAGTTTCTATTTTGGTTGGTTTTAAAGTTCCTTTTAGTTTAGGTTGTTCTTTACCTTTAAGGAATACATTTCCATCTTTATCAACAAACTCTTTCATGAATTGCCAACCTCGAGGCCTACCCTTAGAAACATATCCTCCTTTTATGTCTGGTGCTGGTACTGTCTTTGTAACACATCTCCAACATAGTACTGCATCAGTGCCTTCATTAACAGCACTGTAATGGAAACATCGTGGGCTATCTTTTAATTTAGGCCATGCCCAATAATTAGTATCTTCAATACTATTTCGACAAATCATTTCATGTTTGCCTTTATGTCTTCTTGTATGAAATTTATGTGTAACTTTTTTCTTTGCCATATTATAATTTTTTAATTATTAATTCCAATAACCGCCGCTTCTAGATGGTGGTAGTTTTTTTTTTATTTTTTCATTGTATATATCCTTTTCAACTAATGGATCAGGTTCTGTCAGATCAGGTTCTGTCAGATCAGCATCATCATCATCATCATCATCATACTCTTCTATTACAATTTCTTTGTGTGCCCAATCTCCTAGAGGTTCTCTCATATCAAGAACTTCATCTTCTAAAGAAGGAGCTATTTTATCTCTCTCAAGCAAGGTCGGTTCTTGGCTATCAATTTGGGTCGCGGCTCCTTCAACGCTCATCCCTCTCTCTTCAGGTTTTTTTATTTGAGTAAATGCAAAATTTGCTGCTATTACCATTGCAATTGCTAGTGGATCAAATACAAATATAATTAATAATAGAAACCAATTAACTACTTGTCCCATATCCTTACCGGTCGTTTCTGCAAGATATTTTAATGGACCTAACTCTCGTTCATCTTCATTTGATATTTCTAAATTTAATATTCTAGTATCAAGTGATAAGATAGAATCTTGTACTACATCTAACTTTAGATTTATATTATTTCTATCTTGAATTGTTGTTTTAAGTTCTGATTGTAATGCTCTCCTCGCTGAACTAGATGATGTTGTAATTACTTGGCCGGCATCTTCCGAATAATAAGATACCGATGTTGGACTAGATAAAGATTTTCTTAAATCAGAAATGGTTACATTTAATTGTTCCTTCTCTAGTTTAAGATCTACTTTATTCTCCTCAAACCTTGTTTGCTTCATTTCTAATACCGCTAATGATTTATCTAGGAACTCTGACTTGGTTGCCGTTTCTTGATATGCACCAGATAAGAATCCGTATATACCACCACTAGTGATAATTATTAAAACAAATACTGCAATTGATAAATAAGCTCTTAACCATTTGTTTACAGTACCCCAATATTGATATAATAAAGATGCACATACAAGCTTAGCAAATTCTAACGAACCTGCCATTATTATTACTTGTGTACTTGCTCCTGCAAATAACTTACTTAAACCATATACTGAATAAAATGCAGCACTACCTGATACCGCTAACGCGGATAGTGCAATCAGAAATGGAAGTATCTTTGCTTTCATATTAGCTAGCCGTTACACGATCTGTAATAACCTGTAATTTGTTTCTCATAGTACGAAATCTGTTTCTAATTTCATGTGGATCAATTGCTTGTCCTTTTGATACGGCTTGATCAATTATCATTACCATATTATCGACTTCATCTAGCCATTTAAGTACATTTTCTCTGTCTTTCATATTAAAACTCTTTTATTATTATATTGATAAATATTACGATATTCTAAAAGTGCTAGCTCTTTTGCCTTTGCTTCTATTACAATATCTAAATCAAGACCATAAGTATTAATCTCATCTTTGATATAATCTGAATGAGCTTGTTTTCTAATCTTAGGATCTTGATATTCTCTTGCTCTACTTTCTGAATAATGACAACATTGTCTAACATTATCTGGCCAAGTAGATCGAGCCAATTCTAATGCTTCTTTTTCTGTTAATTCATCTGGATGGAATGTATGGTGATGGTAATCAAATGTGATTGGGATACCTATATTCTTATAGAAATAATCATATAACATTCGCGTTGACCACATACTTTCCTTATCATCATTTTCTAATACTAATCTAGCTTTACAATTATCTGATAATCTATGCCATCCTGCAATCCACCTTTTAGATGTACCATCAAAATCTCCTCCATATGAGCCACCTACATGTATATTAATCTTATTTTCAAATGACGGTTCAAACCCCATAAGATCAAATGTTTCAGAATGTCGTTCTAAACTTATAATTGTACGTTCAACAACATCAAGTTTAGGAGAACCTAATACATTGAATGGCCCAGGATGGGTTGTAATTCGTATACCATATTTACGAGCATAATTACCACATTCTATTAGTTTTGCAGCAATTTCACTAAACTGAGGTAACTGATGTAACTCATATTGATCATGCCAAGGAAATAATTCAGAACCTAAACGAAATAATTTAATTTTATGTTCTTTATTCCATTCAAGATAATGTAATAAATCATTTGCATTAAGTAATGTTCGTTCTCCTAATAAATGTAAATCCCAATCCTTTGGGTTTATTGAACCATTTTGCCAAGTCACCTTTCTAGCAGTTCTAGATGTTGTAACTCTACCACCTAATTTCTTTGGACGGTTAGTTAGTGTCATATTAACACATGCATAACCTAATCTTACATTTTCATTCATATTATTAATATATAAAAAATTTTTCGTAAATCCTAGTAATTAGGATAAATACATAATTCATTATCACAAGAAGGGCTATTTCTAAAATATGCTTCTGTAACACATACGCCGTTCACATATGGCTCAAAATTTGAAGCATCCCAATCACAACAAAATGTATTAACCATACTCACATTTGGTTTAGATCTTTCTGGGACATCAATAAACTCTTGTTTTTCACATCCAGTTAACATAATTAACATTGTCAATAAAAACATTATTGCAACTATTAAAAACTTTCCTACACTATCTTTCATATAACTAATTTTAAATTAAACATTTCTTCCATTTTCAAACACATGCTTTACGGTTGGAAATCGTAAACTAATACCGCCTTCTTGATTTTTTGTCTCTTCAAAATATTGAACGGTAATTGTTTTA
>Ga0209337_1001504_pt1 | contig 17644 bp, 23 predicted proteins | sample LinPmetageLP53_FD_184044 | JGI IMG/M metagenome (GOLD analysis project Ga0209337, IMG submission 184044) | Marine viral communities from the Pacific Ocean - LP-53 (SPAdes) (version 2) | ecosystem: Environmental > Aquatic > Marine > Oceanic | place: Pacific Ocean | collected 2010-02-08 | reverse complement strand
AGAAAGAGAGGCTGGAATGGTGGCAGAAGTAGCAACATAGACGATCCAGTTTCCATAAACGCACGCTACGTGGTGATACCACGTTGTTACCCCGCCCTGCCCTGCGTAGGGCACAAAGGCACTCGACGTAAACGATCCGGTAGCGTCTGGGTATCTTGGCTGAAATTGTAGCTGGAGTCGAAGGTCCCCAGACTGAGGGTATATACGTGTTTGCCCTGACGGGCTCTCTCCGTCAATCGTTGAGAAGAGGCGGGCGCGGATAGCATGTCCTGTCCCAGTACCACCCCATGATGCGACGGAGACCTTCGCCACCAAGAGCTTAGGGTTGCTCGCAGCCGCGAAGCTACCTCCCAACCCGGTGACGTAGGAGTATTTTCCGGCGGCAGCAGTCAACCCGGCCCCGCCGCCTACGGTCTCCCCAGCGGCCTGACAATTGATCGTGACACCACCTACGGTCTGACTTCCTTCAGATAATGTGGTACTTGACAGTGAGGTTAGATTCTTCGTGTATACCTGTGTCCACTGTTCTCCTGCGGGGGTCGCGCGTTCATAGCTATGAATTGCCGTCGCAACGATAGCCCCGTTAGTGTTTTTTGCGTTTAGGCTGATTGTTCCCGAATCACCTGCGCTGGATGATGGCGTGTACGCGCCAAGGCCGGAACCTGACCAAGACGCGCTACCTGTCGAATTTGTCGTGATTAACTGGTAGCTGGCAATAACACCGTCGTTATCGGTAAAACTACCGAAAGTGACGGCGCTAAGGTTGGTTCCACTTGCTACAGATTGAGACGTAGGGCCGGGGGGAGTGACAACAGAGCTACCCCCTCCACCACCGCCCCCCACGGCGAAAGAGTACCCGCTGACTGCTCCCGGCCCTGCGCTGTTAAATTCTGGCATTTAGTTTTCTCACGGAGCAAAGTCGGCGCTTCGGAACGATTGCGCAAGGGAGAGAGCAAAATTGCGCTCCGAAACGCCGACAAGGCTTACCGACCCTTATTTTGGGCCAATCGTGCGCGAAGCGCAAAAACAAAAACGGAGGCAAACACAACGGCTCCTGCCCCAAGTATAATCTGCCTTGTCCTATACTTAGACAGTTTTCTAAGGTGCTTTCTACGCCCTCTTCGGATCGCAGCTTTACTGCGTTTGATTGCTTTTTTCGCAAACTCGGGGATGCCGTCGCTGAGAAAAATACTGGCTTCTTCTGCACGTCTCTTCACAAGGGCTTGTAGCCTCTTACCCTTGGACGTAGTGTAGCCAGAAGCCAAGGCGGCTTGGGCTCCCTTCCAATCTTTTGAGTTTATTCTTGCGACCGCTGTTTTGATGGCCCGTGTGTTTTCTCCGGTGTTGAAGGCTTGGAGAATTAAGGCATCCCACATAGATTGAGTAATGGGAACCTTTATCATGGGTCGTATTGCTTTTTCAAACCTATTCACGTCGTATCGGAGCAGGGCGAGAATTTCGCTGTCGGGCATATCCCGGCCCGTCCCGAGATACTTTCTGAATTGATCGCGTTGTTTTTTCGTGATCAGGTGGCCTACGCCGATGGTTGGGTGTCCCTCTGTGTTGTACGACGTAATGCGGCGTTTGGGCCAAGTTCCATCCCCGTCGTCATAGACATAGGGGATGGAACCCTCCATTTGTTTCAAATGGCGTAGGCCCTCGGCACTAATTGTTAGCTGTTGGCTACTCAATTTCTTCTATTTCTGCCACTGGTGCTGGCTTCATTCGATTGAGAAGAATTGTAGCGCCCAATGCAGTAGCACTGGCAGCCAGCAAAGCTCGCCTATCTGCCTTTTTCTTCGGTGCTCGGCTGTACGCAACCAAACCTGCGATTACGGCACTGAGGCCAGCTACGGCAAGCGTTTTGTGACTACGGGGTTTAACAACCGTGAGAAGTCCGATAAACCCGGTTTCGCCGTCGTCATCCTCTTCGTTGGCTTCGTCAAGGGGTGCGTCGGGGTCGATCGCAGCCTGTTTCTTGCCGATGCTCTTACGCCATTTCTTACCGATCTTTATGAGTTGATCGGCATTTTCTTGGTCATCAGCAGCGAGGGCTCTGTTTGCCGCAAAGTCAAGAACATTTGCGATCGTCTCTTCGACTGTTTTGCCGCGATCGGGGTCGTCAGGCAATTGCTCAAAGATAAAACGTCCAATCTTACGGGCAAAGGTGCTCTCTTCGGGCGGAATATCCTCCAACATACGCTCTTTTCTGCTTTCGGCGTAGTAGTTGGGTATTCCCTGCTCCACTTGCTGTGGAATCTGTGGGTAGGAGTAGCCGCTTTGCGTTTTTTGGACCTTCAATCCAAGGCGGCGAGCAAGTCTGCGACGAATACGCGAAAAGCGCATTTTTCTCAAACGCTGGCCTTTACGGCCAAACCTACGCCTACCGCCTCGACCCCGAATCATTGGTCCTACGGTAGATCCGCTGGTTCTGCGCCCCGGTATGCTTCCGCCGGAACGGCGCATAGCAGACACGGTAGATCCGCTGGTTCTACGCCTTCCCGGTGGTGGCGGGGGGGCGCTGCTGACTCTGCTGGGCTGGAATTGCTTTCCAGCGGCTCTGCGCACGACTCTTCTGTACTGTGCGCTTTGCCGTTTTTTTGCGTATTCTTGCCGTCTCTGAGCGCGTCGTGCTTGTTCTTGTGGGGTCGGTGGGGGGGTGGCCCCGAAGCCAAGGTCGTCCATCGCATCTCCCAAACAATTCGGGCATGTTGGATCAAAGCCGTAGTCGTGATCGTGCATTTTATCGACCCTTTTTCATCATTTTCTTTGCCCGCCGCTTGACTGCCGGGATTTGATACACGGCGAACAGGAAAGCGGCTGGCACGGCGATCTGAACAAAAAGATTCTGTTCCTTCCACCATTCGGGGTAATCTTTGACGCCTTGCACAACCTTACCGACAATTCCGGGCTCGGGGGCCACTACGACAGGTGCGTCTTCGTCTTCTCCGGCGTAAGCGCCGGGGTAGAATCCCAAGCCTGCGTAGGGTTGCATCATGTAGCTTTGTGGGGTCACCATAGGGATTAGACCCTTGCGGATCGCGCTACTGGTGTTGGTTCCCAAGTTACCATAGAATCCCATATCCTCACCGCCTTTTTTGCTGAGTTGCTGGTTGATCTTAGAGAGAATCATTTTCGCTTCTGCGACACGATCTTTTGCTCTATCGCGATCTCTGCCTTTCAGTCTTGCCAGTCGCTTTTGTAGCATTGACCGGTATCTGCGAAGACGGGCAGGAGACATTTTTGAGATGCGTCCTTGCTTGATTTTAGCCATAATCGCGACAATAGGCCCAAGAAAGGGGAGTTTCATCCTTTGACCCATGCGGCGCTGTTCCAAGGTTTTGTTTTTTCTATTTTTTCGGCGGGCCTCTCGTCGCGCCTGTCGGCGGGCTCTGCCTTTGAGTGCGATCTTTCCGTAATCTTCTTCGAGGTACATTGTAGTTGATCCTTATCGACGGCGGCGTCGGGTGCTTTTCTTTTTGGGGGTTCTGGTTGCGGTAAGGATTGCGACTGTTCCCAAGGCAAGTAGAGCCCACGGAAGGTACGGTTTTGCTCGATCAAATTGATCTCCGACGAAACCAGCCAAGTCCTCGTCGTCCTCAAAGTCCTCTTCATCGAATTCGTCGTCGCCTTCCAATTCCAAGTCTTCTGCGTCTTCTGCGTCTTCCTCGGAAAAGTCTTCATCTTCCAGCATTTCGTCGTCGGAAAGACCGGCCTCTTCCTCTTCAAGAGAAGCCTCTTCCTCTTCGATCTTAGCGGCTTCCGCTTCATCCTTCTTTTTGAGGGCTGCTGCCTTTTTCTTGGCAAGAAAACGCTTGCGGCGACGGGCCATTCTCTTCAAAGAGCGTTCAATTCCTTTCTTGCCCCCACCGCCACGGACGGTTGCCAGAGCCAAGGTGGCGTACTTGAGAGCGTCACTGCGGGAAAGACCGCCTGCGATCAAACCCGAAATGACTGCTGCTCTTGCACTCTTCTTACCAGACTTTTTCGCAGCTTTCATAGCTGCCCGTCTCTTAGGCTTTTTGCCCGCCTTCTTTGCGATTTTAAGGGCAACGCGCATCAGGATGGCAACCTGACGCTTCATTTTGCCTTTGCCCTTCTTTCTCTTGAATCGTCGGCGCTTCCGCCGCATTTGGCGTCTTTTGCGTTTTTCGCGACCGCTAAGATCCCCGAATTCATCATCCTCGCCGTCGTCCAACACTGCCCCGTAATCCGAGAATGCGTAAGAAATATCAGCGTCGGTGATGCCGCCCCAATCCATATTGCTGTGAATCTTATGGGTAAGGTAACCGTGTACTGCCGCCAAACGGTCGCTGGCTGTGGCAACCTTGCTCTGCGTCCACGCTGGAACATTGTCGTTTGGATGCAGGACACGCCGCAAAGTATGGGCGTTGCGTTCCATTTGATGCAGTTGACGTTGCAGCATCGCTCCCTCTCGGGATTGCGCGTAGTCGAGATTCATGGGCTTACTTCGCACCATTTTGTAGACGGGAGTGTGTTTCATTGTCTTCCTTTCCGAGCGTATCGGGAGGCTGCGAAGATACCAAGCAAGAGTACAGTAGCGCCAGTGACAGCGCCCACTGTATACAAGATTTTTCGTTGCTTGTAAAGACGGAGTGCGCGCCGAGTAGACCGTTTAGCCCGCCGCTGGGCTTGCGTCGTACCTTGCGTCAACATTCTTTTGGCTTTGCGTGCCTTCTCCCCAGCGGCGAGGGAAATGTCTGAGATTGTACCGCCGATTGCTTCTACGTGAATGTGCGGCGGGCGCGTTTCGTAGATTGTTTTTGCCCCAATCCTTCGGGCAGCGGCCATAACTGTTTCGATTTGATCCTTAGTTAAGTTTCGTGATCGAAAGTCAACCGCATCGCCCCGCATGTGCCGAGACATATAAACGCCCTTTTTCATCCATTTCTGGATAACGGGGGTCATCGCGGCTACAGTATTGGGCACAGCCATTAGCTCTTTCACGATGTAATCAGCGCGATAGAGCTTATACAGATTATCTTTCAGGTCTCTCTTAGCCTTCAATGCACGGGCTTGGGCTTCTGGAGTCCGAGTGGCGCTGGTGACATAGAGGGGGATCGAAGATGGTACGGCCCTCCGCATAGCCGCAAGAAACTTGACCTGACCCTGATTCAGTACAAGTCGGCTGCTTCCAGATACGCCGGGGGGAAGGGATGCCATCTTTTCTCTCAGATAGACTGTTTAAGCGCGAGAAACACTTTTTTCCATAACGTGTCTCTCTCCCCTTTGTTTCGTGCAAGGGTAACGAGGGTAACGATAGTAGCATGTTCTGATCGAGTAGTGTAGGTGTTGACGCGATCGATGTTTCTGAGAATCTTGTAGAGTCGGAAAAGTCTTGAATCAAAGTGATTGAAAGCAAGCCCGATTCGACCAGATCCATTGGCCTTTCGGATGGGTTTGGCCCACTGTTCAAAGGGTGGGATCTTCCACGATGGGTTGCGGTACACTTTGATCGTCCCGCTTTCTGAGCATCGGAGGGTCAACCCGTGGCCTCGGACCCACGTTGAATCACGTTTGATTCCGAGATAAAGAGCCTTTAGGGTTCTTTCGGGAGGAAAATGGCCCGCGCACGACGGCAAAGTAGGGATATTCTTCTGTTGGCACAGCGCCACAATGGGCCTAAGCTGCCTATCTACAGTGTCGAGACGAGCAGAAGACGCTACCCTGTGATGGTTTTGCGCGGGGAAACCATAGAACCATCGGGGGCTTTTATGGAAGCGTTGCGGCTCCCACCAGCGGTAATCGTTGAATCGTTCCACCGGAACATGCTGAATATTAGGCCGCATTAGTACCCCGATTGGCGGGCCATTCTCACCATTTCTCGGGAGTCAGGCCAACCGTCTTCTGGATCTACAAAAATGTGCTCTATCCTCGACCAGTCAAAGTAGTAAATGGTCTGTCCAGTCGGTAACTTGGATTTATGGAAAGATATAGCCCAATTATCCGACGCTGAGATGCGGTACATAGCGGGGTGTTTTTGTTCGCGGAGTGGGGCCAGATCCACGTTCCGAGCAAATGTTTGGTATGTAATCTTTTTGGAGCGGTCAGGGTCGGTGATGTAATGGATGATCTGGCCGCTGGGCATGTCAGGACACGCTGCCCAATACTCAAAACGCTGCATGACTACCTCGGAATGGCGACAATTGCCTGTATACCGGTATCTTCTCCGAATGGAATAGTTCGGAAAGAGTCTTTGTAGAACAGGCTTGGGTCGTGCTGCCGAAACCGCAATACGTTGGGTTTTCGGTCTACCTTGGGAGCGGTAAAGTCGTGTTCGCGGAGCCAGCGTTTCGCTTCTCGGGCTCCCCAAACGTCACGGTCAAATATGATTGACTGTACGGTAGAGCCGGGGCGTTGCGGGTGATCCCAAGTCGAACGGTTGCGCCGATTCTTCGGTTTTACCGACAATCCCGATTCGACCCATCCTGAATAGGCGTTGTCCCATTCTGGCGGAACGTAAGCCCACGCAATCAAACCTAACATACGTTTGCTGGGAATACCGTTGTGGAACAGCTTTTCGCGGTTCTTTCGGGCTTGGGCCATGTGGCGTTTGACAAAGTTATTCCGACGCTCAAACCACGTTTCGTTTGTTCGGGCTTGCCGCTTCTTCATGCGGGCTTTGCTTCCTTTTGCCTTTCGGTAGTTGGGCAGGAAACCATCGCCAGTTTGTGTAGATTGCTGGTCGCCGCGAGCAACACGAGCAGCATCAAAGTGTCGCATCGCTGGCAAAGCTGCCTCTACTTCGTCCAAAGTTAGCCATTCATCGAGTCTAAGGGACTTCATATATACTTTCCCATCATAGGATCGTCTGGTGTCCACTCACTACCCCCGCCCTCAAAACCCATTGAATCCAATAGATCGGCCATGTGGGGATTAACCACCCACGCTTCCAAGTATATGTAAGAATCGGAGTAATCGCCGTAATCTTTTGCGTGGCGGGTAATTTCTTTCACGAGACTTCGGGCGATGCCTTGTCGTCTTCCTTTGGGGCTTACAGCCACCGAAAAACGATAGTCGTAGGCGGGCATACCATCGTCAGGTTGTATGGCGTGGTCTCCCGCAATTCCGCCCGTAACTACGCCCAGCACTTCCCCGCTCTGGGTAATGCAGGCGTATTGAGGGTTTTCGTAAGAGGGGATACCAATACGGGCGTCAGATATGATGCTCTCTACACTGTCGAGAATTTCGTCGTAATCACGATCGCCGGGAAACTCAAAGTCTTCCATCGAATCGTTGATCAGATAAATCTCGCACGGTAGCCTCCGCTTTTTTGTCACGGCTTACTCCCGTTAAGCGATCTCGCCCGCTTCCTTTCTGACACTCTTTCCAAAGAAAGCGAAGGCCAGCATGGCGGCGGAAGACGCAATCAACACATTTTTCGTCATTCCTTTGGGTTGCTTTTTGAGAGCAACAGCGCCGAGAATCGGAATAACGGGGAGAAGCGCACCGGCTGTAACGCTCATAGCGGCCTTTTTGCCTTGGGGCAGGGCTGCTACACCGTCGCTAAAGGCGTTACCGAGGGTTGCGCCGAGAAGGACACCGTATCCTTTGGTTCCGACTTTCTCTGCTATGTAATCTTCCAAGCTAAGGCCCATAAGAGCCATCGCAACCAGCAATCCGTTGTCGATGATTCCGAATTGAAGGCCGCGCATGACGATTTCATCTTGCGTCACACCGGCTGGGAGAAAACCCTGATAGTCGTCGTAAACACCGTCTTCGTCGGCTGCTACTCCTGCGTATGCTCCGGGGTAGTTTCCGTAACCGGCAGGAACACCGCCCCCTGCATGTTGTACGGGTGTGGTTTGCATGGTGCTCGCCCCGCCCCCGTTGTGCGCGTAGTGCTCCTGCGCTTGCTGGGGTGTCGCGTAGGAGTAGGACGGGTTTTGGTGGTACATGTTGTTCTCCGACAAGGGGAAAGGAACGATACCACGCTACCCCTGACATGGCTACTGTCGATGATAAGCGGCTGTGTCGTGGTTAGCTACTGCGGCGATCAAAGTGATTGTAGTCTCTACTATGGTGTCGAAAGGCCCCATAGCGGGCAAAAAACTTAGATCCGTAGTAATGTGCCCAACCGCAAATTTACGGGAAGCGGGATCGTAAGAAATGCCGATCATACTGGTTTGATCAAACATTTGACCTTCAGCACTGAACGCCCATTCAGGGGGTCGGGATAGCACGCTGTTCCAAGCCAAAGTGACCTGTTCTTGTATACTTTGAGACACTATTGCCTCTCTTATGAAAAGTGGTTGACGGTAGGTTTGAGGTAGGGTAGCTTATTTGAGCACCGTGGTCGGTGTTCCGTGTGTTGTGTGTTTGGCCCGCCCCCCGTCCTGCTCGACGGTTTGGGGCGGGCCTTTTCTTTTATTTGCTACTTTTGTTGCGTTTTCCCGTTGAGTAGCTTGAACTCAAATTCTTTCGCTTGTTACGGCCCTCACGGCGCTTCTGAGCAACGGTAGGCACCTTTTCGGGGTGCGGTCGCGGAACCCCGTAAGCGTCGAAAACGGCCAGCCGAAACAGCGTAGAAGTGGACACACCCTGATCTTCCGCAGCTTGGACGATCGCCACGTACTCCAGACCACTGACGTTGACTGTGAGCTTCCGACTTCGCTTGGCTCCCGGAATGGCCGACCGACGACCGGGGCGGCCTCGCCGCACGTCTTCTCTCACATCGAAGGCTTTTTCATCCTTTGGAATCAAAGGTTCTTTTTTTGCCCGTTTGTTTTCTGGCTTTGGGTTATTTGGGACAAATGTTGTTCTGTAAGGCCCGCGAGGGATAGTAGAATAGCCCGGAAAAGTAGGGGGGCTTTGCTGTTTGGCGGGGTAATGTTTAGACTCTGGCGTGTCTTCGTTTCGCTCGACTGTGCGGCCCTTTCTGGCTTTTTTGAGGATAGACAAACGAGGCTCCTATGTTGCTCCGTTTTACTGTATCCCTTGTCTTACCAGTCGTCAATGCTTAGGGTATCTCTCGTCAACAGTACCCAAAAAAACAAGCGTTCAAGGAGACCTCATGGCCCAACGATTCGACCCTCCCCAGCGCAGAGAGGGTCCACCTCAGTTTTCTTTCAATCAAAACGATGATTGGGACGAAGAAGAGGACGACGACGAGATTGACGAAGATGGTGTACGGCGTAGCCGTGTAGACCATTTGCCCCTTCCGGCCGAGATTGACGGAGAAGGGGGGTATACCGAAATTGACGGGGAAGAGGCCCAACACTTGCCCGGTCGCTCGTCGTCTCCCCGTTTGTTCGTGGGGGGTGCGGGACACCCGACCGTTACGCAGTTGAAGGTATACCGGGTTGAGAACGGCCTACCGGTAAGTTTGGGTGCGATTGGATCTGAGTCAACGGAAGCGGATCTCGTGCGTCAATTTTTCAAATCCATGCCTCAGACTGGAGAGGGTAAAGTTCAGTTTAGATTCCGTCCAATTGACTCCGATAATCGCGAGCTTGGGGTCGAATCCTCTTCTTGGATTAGCGAGGATCATTCTGCTCTACAGCGTTTGCGTTCTATGCAGCCTAAGTCCGCAGGTCCATTGGATATGGATGCCGTGATGATGGGTCTTTTGCAGAACACCATTCACCGCAGTCAATCTTCTGTTGACGATGAAAGGTTGCATTCTCGCAATATGATGGAGCAGCTTGGAAAGGAACGAATTGATCTTGCTCAAAACGTAACCGCAAGCATCCAGAGCATGAGCGAGAGAATGCTTGCTGCCGAGACAGACAGGGCTCGGAGTGCGATTGAGGCAGAAAACAATAGAAGCAAGCAATCTTCAGACAGCATGGCTGCGTTTTTTCAGTCTCAGTTGGATATGTTGGGAACGCAAAGAGATACGGAAAAGTTGCGTGAAGAACAACGTATGGAACGGGAAAGAGGTGACGCAGAAATTCGCCTAAAGGAAGCGGCGCAGCGGGCGGCAGCGCAAGTCAAAGACCACGAAATTCGGGCGCAGTCCGTACTTTCAGAGGCGCAACGACTGGACGAGCGCCGTCGAGACGAGTTGGCTGCAAAACAAAAAGACGAAGATCGGCGCTGGGAACAGCGCATGGAAATGTGGCGGGAGGAACGTAAGGCAGAGCGCCAAGAAGCGGAGCGTCGAGAGCGTGAGCGTGAGCGTACACGGAAAGAAGAACGCGAGCGCGAGCGAGAAGACCGCGAACGTCGTGAACTTTCGCAACAGAGAGAGCATGAATGGCGGCTAAAACAGCTTGAAATTGAATCTGCACAAAAAAGAGAGCACGATAAGATCATGGCTCAGGTACAGCAAATGCAGATGCAGGCTGCTATGCAGAATGGTCGCGGAGGCGACATAAAGTCGATGCTTACGGAAGCCGCAGGTTTTCTTGCTGCTGTGGGCTTAGATCCAAAGGATTTGATTCAACGGGTTGTGTCGCCCCCCGTGGCAGAAGGTAACAACACGGAAGCGTGGGCAGATTTGGCGGGAAAGGTGATCGGAAGCATGGGAGAGGTTGCGAAAGCAAAAATGATCGCAGACGCCTCAAAGCAACGCCGAGATAAGCGGGCCTCTATTCCTTCGCAAGATCCGAGAATGATTCCGCCGACGATGCCGCCAATGCCTGTTATGCCGAGTCAGATGCGGGCACCGATGCCACGGGATGCCCCCGTAGCGCCGTATCGTCAAATGATGCCGGCCCCGCCCCCGCAACCTCCCAGACCCCCGGTAATGGTCCCGCCAGAACCGGAGCCGATCCAATCTCGACCAGTTACGCCAAAAACGGATCTTTCCTTTGGGGTACAGCGTTCGGCACGGGCGGGAATTCGTGACCTTGTGCAGCGGCTACGGACAGCAGCGAAGGAGCAGTGGGAGTCTGTGATTACTGTCGCTTTGATGGAAAACGGCTCTATCTATGAGTATATTCAATCAGTTTCAGTTGCTTATGCCTTGGTAGAGGCTGGAGCAGACGAAGAATTTGCAGACAGAATCATTGAGGCCCTTTTGGAAAGTCCCTTGGTTCCTGACGATCTTAACTACGGCGACGAAGATGAATTCGACGCCGACGGAGACGCAGAATGATCACAATCAAAGGTACAGCCGAAGAGTTGTCCCATCTTCTTGGTGCGTTTGTTCGTGAGGTACAGTTTCTCGAAGATAGGGGAATTATTACTCCGAACAAGGCTGAAAGCCTCCCCCTTAATCCAGATAATTCCGTGAACCGGGGTTTGGAGCCGGAAGAGTCGGGAGTTACCCAAGCTGAGTCTTTTTGGGGCTCTCCCGTTCCAACGAGTAAGCCGGACAAAAAGAAGCTATACGAAGAACAGATGCTTAAAGAGCGGTCTGAATCGGGTGGAATTGCTTGGTATCACCTTGTTTCTGCTTGGTCTCAGAACTTTGCTACAGACGGCGATCAGCCTGACCGGGCTAAGATTGTGACCGACATGATGAATAATCACGGTCGGGACGTTTTATTTTTCATCAGTAAGCATGGCGGTTTGACCCGTGCCGTTCAAAGCGTTCGCGCTGAATCGTCGTCAAAGGCAGAAAGCCGTTTGATTGCGGAAAATATCGCATCCGTCAGTAGTGCTCTTGGGATCGGGTTGTCCGATTTTCTGGAGTATGACCAAGAATCAAGAACACTTAACGAATAGGGGTTCGGTATGTATAGAAAGATTGTTTGCGCTATTTCTGGCGTTGCTTTGAATGACGACGACGAAGCTGTTTTGGAGGAGTGGAAGCCTTCGGACGAAGCTCCAGAATTGCCTGTGGGTTGGACTCGATTCACTGTTGAAAATCGAGTTTTGAATCCAAGCTACGAGGCAATCCAGTTTGTAAAAGCGGGTTTGATTTCTCAGATTTTGGCTCAGATCCCCGGTGCGCAGCAGGAAGCAAGCGAAGAGGCCGTAGCCCTGCAAATTGACGCTCAGTTTGCTGCCTTGGAGAGCCGGCCGGACAACGTGCCTACGTTGCTCAACAAGATTGAGGTGTACGTAGCTCCCCCAGAGCGCGTGCCGGGACTCGACAAAGAGTTGGAAAAGGTGTTTTCTGTTTTTGGTCTGGAAGTATTTTTGTCCGAAGACGAAGACGAGAGCGACGAGAGCGAAAACAATGACGAAGACAACGAAGATTCTAACGAATCTGGAGATCAAACTGAATTGGACGCGCCAAGTTCCGCGCCCGGCACAGCCAGAAGACGCCGCAGAAACAAGTAGGCGGGGCTACTTGGCCTTGACGGAGGGCTGAAAACATGGCATAAGAGCGGGTATCGTCTACGGAGATCCTATGCAGTTTCAGCCCTCTGTCCATTCGTTCGCTGGTTACGGTGAAACGTCGGAACCAGCGCCGGGAAGCGACGAAGAGAAAGCCAAGCAAGTCGGTAAAAAGATGAAAAGGCTTGCAAAAAAGAGAATGCTGGCGCTGAAAAAGGCCAAAAGAAGGGTTTGGCTGGTGCCTACCGTCGCAGGGGGCAGTATTTTCCTTGCTGCGGCGCTTACTTTGGGAATACGGCACCTTGTGAAAAAGAAGAAAAAGGCGGACCAATGACGATGGATAGGTTGGGCGAATTTGTCGCAAAGAGGGTAAATCTCGATCAAACGACAAAAACCTACCATCTCCCCTCGTGGAAATCGAAAGACGACGCAGCCCGTATTCGGGCTTTGCGAGAAATTTCTTTGCGTGGGGGTAGAGACCCTGACATAGCAACCTTGGCTGTAAATATCATAAGAGACGCCGGGGTTCAGCCGCGTAACTACAAAGGCCAAGCGGCGGCTTTGCTTCATTGGGTACAGCACCAGATTTACTACATCAACGAGCCCGGCGAAAGGCTCCAAGATCCGGTTTATACGCTTAAAGTCCGCTACGGCGACTGTGACGATATGGCAATTTTGCTGGCCAGTCTGTATGAAGCGTGCCGATTGCCTTGGCGTTACGTCCTTTCCGGCAGAACACCAAACAATAAGTTGGTTCGGTGGGTGGAGGGGACGCCAAAGAAGCGAGCAAAGTGGTCGCATATCTACGTGATTGTAGGCTACCCGCCCTATACGCCGAAAAAGTGGTTTTACGCAGAGCCTACGCTACAACGTGTTCCGCTTGGGTGGGACGTAGTGGGCGCAGCCCGATCGAACGGCGGCAAGGTTGCTTTGCCCGAGTTGGGTTCTATCACGGGGGAGGCTGGCGATAAGCGGGCACCTTTGATGGTAACCAAAAAAGTCGAAAAAAAGCCATTTATCGTTCATGTGAAACAAGAGATTTTGAAGGGGGTTAGCCCTCGAAAGGTAGTCCCGGCCATTGTGGTCGGGGCTGTGATAGCCCTTTTTTCCAGTCGGTTCCGCGCCGCTTTGAAGGGCCTTGTCCAAGGTGACAAGAAAAAATAGCGGATCAAAAGGAGAGAGCAAAATGGGCGCAGCAGGCGTTGAAATTCCCGAGTGGGTAAACGATTCTACGGTTGAGCGGTCTTTTCGCAGAATGAATGCGGCGAGGCACGCGAGACAACAAAACTTTGCTGATAAAGGTATGAGGGCCGCAAGAGCGCGGGATTCTCGCCTTTTGAAAGCATTGGAATCAGGCGCAGAGGTATTGCAGAATATCCAAGAACGCCAAGTAGGCCGAACAATTCGGGATACTTCGACACCTTATGGACATAAGGTGGATCTAACCGAATACTCCATGTGGAGAGAAGCCTATAGAATGTGTGACGAGGGTACGCCCCACGACGCATTTCAGTGGATTTACGGCGCGGCGGCAGAGTTGGCAGGTCTGTGACTTGTCGTTTTGTCGTTGCGTAAGAACAGCCTTGTCGCTATAATGAGCGACGACAAATCGGAGAACCCGAATGATTGAAGATTACATGCTACTCTCGGGCGCTGAATTCGATCCTGAATTGGATGAAATAGAATACGGCATCGTCATGCTCGAAGGCGACCTTGCCGCAGGCTACGGGGAATTCTCGGGGCTGGGGTTGGGGTCGTTGGGGGCGATGAATCTCGCCACCGCAAAAAACTACGAGAGGCTGCTCGAAAAGCTGAAAAAGGCGAAAAGCAAAGGTCAGTCGGGGCGCGTAAAGCGTCTTCAGCGCCGCCTCTCCAACATCAAGCGCAAGAAAGGTCGTCAGATCAAACGTCGTAAGGACGGGGGCAAGGAGTTGTCCAAGCGTCAACAAAAGTTCCTCGACGCACGTAAAAGCCGTAAGTCAAAGATCAAAGCCGCGAGACAAAAGAAGCGTATCGCTAAGGCGCGTAGTGCTGCAATCAAGCGGGGTTGGCCCTCCGATCTGACGATTACGGACAAGTGGCTGAATGACCGAAAGGTAGATAGTAAGGCATTTTTCATTGTAGCCGCTTACGTGACTTACACGCGCACTGCTATCGTGATGGTGAAGCAGGGCTTGTCTTTCATCCAAGCGTTTCGTCAGGTTCTTCCAAAGATTCGTAAGAGTTCGTACCAAAATGAAGTGAGCCTTGCGCTTCGCCCTTACTTGGGCAAATTGACTCTTGCTGCAAAAGAGTATGTAGCAAAAGAAAAGGGCGAAAAAGCAGAAGAAGGGACGAGCGAAGAGGCAACGACGGAAGACGGAACACCAATTCGTCGCATTCGTCGGATTCTTCCGCCCGGTGTTCCGGTAGCCCCCCGCCTTGCTCCGGTGTATCGTACCCGTCCCGGCCTGAACATGCGGTCTCGGTTGTCCGCACTTCGCGCCCAGCGGGCTCAGGCAGCAGCCGCACAGGTGGCCGCACAACGCGCAGCAGCAGCGCGTCAAGCCGAATTGATGCGCCAACAGCAGGCAGCGATGGCAGCACAGCAGCAGGCGCAAGCGGCTGCATTGGCTCGCCAGCGTGCAGCGTTGGCCGCTCAGTTGGCTGCGCAGCGGGCAGCGTTCCAGCGCCAAATGCAGCAAACAGCGGCACAAGAAAGAGTCATTCAGTCCGGCGCTTTTCAGGCTTTCCCCCACTCCAGTTCGATTGGCGATGACCAAGAAGTTGAAGATACGTCGCTTGATATGGATATGGACGAGGGCGGCGATTTTGACGAAGAGGGAGGCGGGGAAGACGAAGAGTTTTCTGAGGATGAATTCAGTGAGCCAGAAGAGAGTACGCCTTTCTACAAAAATCCCCTTGTTTTGATCGGAGCCGCTGCGGCTGCTTTCTTCGGTTATCAGCAGATGCAGAAGAAAAAGAAGAAGGGAAAGAAGGGCAGTAAGGCGGGTGCCCCGGCTGCGGGTTGATTTACGTTTGATCTAACGGGTAGGGCGAAGTATAGGCTTTGTCCTGCCCGTTTTGCTTAGGAGAGAGCAAATGTTTGGTGTTTCCCCTGCTTTGGTGGTGCTTCTCAAAAAAATGGGAGATTACCTTCAATCTGCCATTAAGAGAGCGATGTTGGACGCAGCCCAAGGGGTAAAAACAGATCCAGACGATCTATCTGATTGGCTGGAAACTCAAATGTCTGACTGGCAACCTACGCTGAAAGGGCGTAGACTGTCAGACCCGACGACACAAAAGGCCGCTGCGAGATTTCTTGCGGGGGTTGCCTGTAACTTTGCATTCCCTCGAAAGGAAAGCTAATGGAAAACTCTACTCCGAGCTACATGGGTGCCTCTGACCCAAGAATTTACGGATTTTCTGATCAGGGGCTTGTTTTGGACGATACGTTCAACCCCGGTTTTGGGGGGTCGGTTCCTTCCTCGGATAGTGCCCCTGCTGTTCGTGCGAGTCACGACGGTACGGTAAGTGTGCAAGCGCAAGAACAGGCGGCCCAGCAGGCTTTTCAGAACGAAGCGCCGGAAAATCCACAGGTTCCTGTGCAGGTTCCTATGCAGGCGCCTGCGCAGACTGGCCCCCAGCCTGTTTATGGTCCCGGCGAACAAAATGCTCAGACTGCGGTTTCTCGTCAAGATCAGTCTACGCCTTACCTGTATCCCGGTGTCCCAAACTCGGGTGCTTACGCGGGTTTGGTGAATCGTCAACAGCCTGCACAGCCCCCGGCTCGTCATTCGGGGCCTCCCGGTTACCCGTGGCATGGGCACCCGAATACGGCTTATTCTCAGCCTCTTTTGGGTCCAAACGGCACCAGTCCGATGCGTCGGGGCGGTCCAAACTTGCCTGCATACGCGACTGCTCCGCAACAGCCTATGGGCTACACGGGGGCTGTGTATCCCTTGAATACTCCCGGTGTTCAGGAGCAAAACAACGGCAATCCGCTATTTGGGGGTTTTGCCGGTGTTGACTTTGGTTCGTTGGATGCTCACCTTGACTCTGAGTTGGGCCGAACAAAGAAAGAAAAACTTCCGAAAAGCCGTGACGCGCAGGGTGGGGGCGGCTGGGTGTACCGGCAGTTTGCCGATGGATCTATTCAGATTGTCGTATCAAACAGCGCCTCTTTGCCCGTGGGTAAGCAGATTAATGCACAGTCGCACCCCCGGCAGTGGAACGCGATTACTGCCGAGATTGGAACGTGGCAGCAATTTCTCAAAGACCGTTGGGCAAAGCGTGGTCAAACAGCGTTGACGCTTCTTGATGCCGGGACAAAGGTTGCGGGTCAATTCAAGGGTCGTCGTCGTAAAAAGCGCAGGCGTCGGCGTCGTCGCAAGGCTGCGCCGTCTCCTGCTTCTGATATTGTTTACGATACGGGAGAAGAAGACGAAGGCGAAGGCGAAGGTCTGCCCCCGTGGGCGCTTCCTGCCCTTCTTGGTTTTCTTGCCTTGGGGGGTCTTGTGTTCGTTGCTACTCGCAATCCGCCGCCGTCTCCTCGGGGTCGTGGTCGCGACCGTGACGATTGAGCCCAATCCATGCGTTTTCAGCCCAGCCCGCATAGTTACGGTGTAATCAGCGCCGATCAAATCTTCGCCGCCGCGCAGTTGACAACAGCGGCGGCGGGCGCGGGTACGTCTTTGTCTCGGACTTTCCGAAAAAAGAGGCGTAGGAGGCGAAGGGGGCGATCCCCTGACCCCGCCCCCCCGCCTGCCCCTCCAGTGGTCGAGCCCGAAAAGAGCAAGGCTCCGCTTATTTTGGGCGGAATAGCTGTTCTTCTTGCTATGAGCGGTGTGGGCTTTGTGCTCTATAAAAGAAGAAAGGGTAGAGGATGATGTTTCAGCCGAGTCAATACAGCGATCTTCGCGGATCAAAGGAAGACGTAAGCTATGAGGCTATGCTTAAAGAGTATGCCCCTATTCTTCGCGTTGGTCTGGAGCAGGTCACAGACGCGACCCGGCAGCAAGAGGTATTGCGGGCGAGGATTTCAAACCTAAAGGATCTTCGCAAACGCTCTCCATCTTTTTTGCGTCCTGCGATAAGCAGAAGGATTAAGATCGCAAAGGCAAAATTGAAGGCAGCGGAGCGTAAGGTTGGGTTGCAGCGTGAGACGGAGACCGCACAACGGACCTATAGGGCTTTGACCCAAACTGCGATGGCAGGCGGCGTTGTGGTTGCCATTGGTATTGCAGCTTTCGTAATCAACCGAATCAGAAGACAGGGCAAATGACCCGTTTCGTTCCATCGCAATACTCCGAAATGAGCGGAGCAAAAGACGCGGCTGCGGGCACCACGGCTGCGCTAACTGCTGGTGCGACGGGGCTGAAGATAGGTACGGCTCTGGTAGGGGGCGGGGCTGCTGCTGCGGGCGCCGGGGCTGCTGCTGCGGGCGCCGGGGCTGCTGCTGCGGGCGCCGGGG
>Ga0209337_1001503_pt1 | contig 17648 bp, 17 predicted proteins | sample LinPmetageLP53_FD_184044 | JGI IMG/M metagenome (GOLD analysis project Ga0209337, IMG submission 184044) | Marine viral communities from the Pacific Ocean - LP-53 (SPAdes) (version 2) | ecosystem: Environmental > Aquatic > Marine > Oceanic | place: Pacific Ocean | collected 2010-02-08 | reverse complement strand
TATTTATGTTTTTAAATGCTGTAACTGAATCATCTAGATTTACAAAAGCATTAAAGTTTCCATCAGTAGAAGCCCATCCATCTGGTGTCATAGCTAATGTATCAAAACCAACTTGAGGTTTTATAGAAGACGCATCTCTAAATTTAATTAGATTATCATTTGTGGTATCTCTTACAAGTACTTGTACAAGAGTATCATCATTAACTAGCGTATCTAGTTTTGTTGAACCATTAACTTCAATATCTCCTTTAACTAAAGCATTAACCTCTGCTGTTAAATCACCTTCAACTATAGCTTTACCTTCTACTGTAACTTGAGTAGCAGGTGTTGATGAATCGCCATCTTGTATTAAGATAGAGTCTCCTAATGAATCACCATCTGGTGTCCATAAAGGTAATCTATATAGCGTACCACTACCATCTACATATGGGTCATCTTGCCATGAAAATGTAGTTCCGTCAGATATAAGAATTTGATTAACTGTACCAATTGCTAATTCTTGTTTTAAATTATTTGAATTACCTTGCCATAATGATCCATATGTCAATGCTTCAACAACATCATCATTTGACCATATTACTCTACCATCAGCAAGTCCTACTAATACTTGAGATAATTGTGCAATGTTTCCTTGTGAATCATATACTGGGCCTTCTAACTTAAGATTAGAGTTTATGGTTGTTGTCTCAGCTGGAACTCCTACTACATCAGTACCATGTACTACATCTACATTTGCTGTAAAAGTTGTACCATCCATTGTGAAGTTAGCATCATCTTCTAACTCACCATTAACGCCTACTATTACAATTCTATTATCAGTAAGATCTTCAACGTTAGCGCTAGCAAGTGTTGCTTGGCTATCAACATCTAAAGTACCAATAATTTGAGTATTACCTGTACCTACCTGAACAGTAAAGTTACCTTGACCAATATTAAATTCTGTACCATCAAAGGTAAAATTTGCATCATCTTCAAGTTCACCGTTGGGCCCTACTATAACTATACGGTTATCTGTAAGGTCTAATATATTTGCTGAACCAGCTGTTAGCTGTAGATCAACTACTGCATTACCATCAACATTTAAATTATTATCCACATCTAAATCACCAGCAATATTAATTTCATTTGCTGCTGCATTTTGTGATATAATTGTTTTAGTAATAGTTGCAGTGCTACATTCACCTTGAAAGACAGGATCTGTCCACATTGTAATGTAACGTTCTTCAGTGCCGGTAGGATCTTGTCTTACCATACCTTCTTCAGTAGCACACTTGAAGTCTCCCCATTTAATAACAAATGGCTCCATAGTTGGATTATAGGCAGCCCCAGTATTTAGAGAACTATTCCTGTATAACTTACCAAACTCAAAGTGATCTTTGATTTTATCAAGCGTGGTCTTCTTTTTATTTCTTTTTAAAAGTCCTAAGACTTCTTGTGTATATACACTCATGATTCAATTATTTATAAATACAAAGCTGCAACTAATATACTTGTTTGAGCTGAGCATGTTATTGTTATATTACCGTCAGTACTGCTAAAGGCAGCAATTTCAAATGGCCCCAAAAAACCTTCTTCACCCGCTGCTAAATTTAAAACTGCATTTTCTTTAACTAATTTTCCTAATGAAGCATCTTCATAAGTAGTAACAAAAGGTACTAAGGTTGCAGTCATTGCAACTGCACCATTATTTTGTACATGGAAAAATTCTTTACCTGTATTAGCTAATTGATCACCACCAGATGAAGGGGTGGCATATGTAGGTTCTAAACCAGCTTGTGATATTTGTTGAGCTGTTAATTGTGCCATAATTATTAACTGTTTCTATATCCACTTTTAAAAGCTGCTGACTGAACTGGTTCTTTAGCTCTAGTAGACTTTTGTGGTGGATTTAAGTTTGTTTTTTTTGCTAATTTAATCTTTGCTTCTACAGACTTTCTATTCTTTTTTTGTTGAATAGCTTGAGTTACAGAAGTAGGATTATAATAACCATTAGTTGTTTCTCTAACATACCTTTGATCCTTCATAGGAAAAGATATTTTTTTCTTTGATGCTCCCATAGTTCTATTTATTTAATAAATGTGATCCATCACAGGCTCCATCAGGATTCTGAGTATTACCACATATACATTGATTTCTGTTATTCATATTATTTTTTCATTTTACCTAACGTTAAAGCAAGTCTAGCACGTTGTGCAGTCTTACCACTACCTTTAGCTTTATCCCTTAACCAAGACTTCTTAATAGTTCCATCAGCTTTCATTGCTCCTGCTCTTTTAGCAGTTGCTTTCAAAGCACCTGGCTTTTTAATTGCACCCTTGATCCAGTTCTTACCAGATTTTTTTGACCCACCTTTCTTATAAGACACTACACTCTTGGGCATAGTTCCTATTTTCTTAGCAGGTTTAATTTTCTTAGCTGGCATAACTTCTATTTTTTCATATAAGCTCTACGTGCAGTCTTTCTTTTCATACCTTTTTTGGTGCCTCCACCTTTTTTCATCATCATTTGTGTGTCTTTAACACCTAATGATAAATCTCCACCTTCCTGCATACCCATAAGACCTCCGCCCTTTGCATATAAATTCATTTTTTCTCTACCTGCCTCTGCAATATTCATTACTCTTTCAGGTGTATTTCTGTTACTTGCTAAACCGTCTCCGTAAGAGCCCCTGTTATTTCCTTTATTCATACCCATAATTTCTAATTTTTAATTTTTGTTATTACTTATTGTTTTAAATTTTTCTGCCCCTCTTGAGCCAAAATATGCTACATAAACTGTTATTAAAAGTGACTTAAGAAGATCTACCCAGCCTCCATCAATAGTAAAGTCTATGTCAAAACCATCTAACAATATAAAGATAACTAATGAAACAGTCAAAAATATTAATGTTAATGGCCTTGTATTCTTAGATAAGTATGAGTCAGACTTCATATCTGCTTGCCATCTCTTACTTACCTCTTGCATTTCAACCATATCTTGTTCTAATAGTTTTAATGCTTTTTCTTTATCTTCTGGTGGTAATACAATATCTGGTTCTTTTTCTATTAAACCTTTAACAATACCTAATAAACCAGCATCAGGTAATGCACTACCAACTAAACCAACTATGCTTGGAACTTTTTCCGTTAGGAATTTTCCTACTTTAGTTTCACTAAATCTTTTCTTTGGCTTGCTCATTATACTTGTGTTGTTGTTAAGTTACCTGAAGTATCTACACCTAATTGCCATGCTTGTCCATTTGAGTCCGTTAACCTTAATGCAGTTGCTGGCCCAATTGTAATATCACTTGTAGTGGAAGTTAAATCAATACCTGACGCACTTAAAGATTTAAATTGTAATGTTTCACCAACCTTTCCTTTAAAAACAACTTGACCTGAACCCAAACTTTCTGCTGTGTTTGGCTCACCAAGAGTTGTAATTTCTACATAGTTATCATCTGCAGATCTACCAAGGGTCAGATTACTGCTTAATGATTTTAATGATCTAAAATAAACAGTACATTCTTCTGTTTCTTCAGAAGATTCAGTTTTCTGATATATTTGTTCAGTTAATGCTGCTGGAGTTTTTGGTTGATTAGCATGTTTACAATGATCAGCTGCTACATTAAAATCTCTTACCTTTATAACTTTAATACTTTTATAAGGAATAGGTGACGCAACCCCTGTCATCTCAGGTTGTTCATTAACCCCTAAAATAAGAACATCATCTAAGTTTGCTTTCTTTGCAAAAACAGATCTTTTAATTAAACTTAATACATCAGTTAAGATATTCATCTTTTAATTTATTTATGAGTGTGTCCAACCACCTATTTTATATGCTTGTAATTTTTCTGTACCGTCTGCTTTACTAGCAACTCTTTTTGCGTTTCCACCTTTTTGCATTTTAGAAATAACAGAACCTAACATCATATTATCTAATTCACCACCATGAGTAGATAATAGTTTTCCTGCACTCTTTGGTACTTTTTGCATTGGTAAACAAGGTCTATTTTTTTTCATATCAATATTATTTAAAAGTCTAATGTTAATGTAACAAAAAACATATATAGTTTTATCGTACTATAATCAAACTCTTTATCTGGTCTGATTATATCCCACCCAAAGGCCAATCTATCATGAGGCCAATGAAATGCTATTTCTAATGTCCAATCCATTACACAGGGTCTTTAGTCTTATGGCATAAACCTCTTCGGCAATAGCCTAAACAAATTTTACCATTGCTAACCCATTGTAAAAATAAACATACTTGTCTCATCTTCCTTGCCCTTTATATTGTTGTTTATATCCGTTTTGACCTCTTGATGCATTCTTACTATGTACACCAGGTCTTTTTTTACCAGATATTCTTTTATACTTACCAGTTATAATTTTCATTACTTAACCTCTTTCTTCTTTCTTCCTTTTCTAGGTTTACCTTTAACAGCATCATCAATATCACCAAGTTGATTACCAACCTCCTTAATAGCTTTTGCTACATCTGATAATTCATCAGTAGTTAATTTAAATCTTTTCTTTATTTCTTTAACAGTAGCTATTGCTTTTTCATCAACACTAGTCTTTGACCAAACGGCTTTCCAATAATCTTGCAAACTGAATGTCCAAATAACATGTATTAGTTTTTTAAAAAATGTTTTTATCATTACAAAGTATTTTAGGGTACTATATAAATAATATACAAATTTTGTATCAATATAACAACTGAAACACACAAAGATATATTATCTTTGTTAGTCAATGGATGCTCAAATTATAATCATTTTAGTAATCCAATAAATTTTAATTTATGAATAAAATAGATCCAATACAATTTAAAAATAAATTTAGTATAGAGTTTTTCCCTACGGAAACTCTTTTAGGAATGAAAACAGTTAACTGTGAGGTCCTATGTAATGATGAAGAATACCGTCCTGTAACAGGCGTTGAAGTAGGTTTTATCTTTTTAACAATAAGTTATGTAAATATAAGTGATTAGTCTTTTAAGTGTCATAAATATTTCATACTTTATAATTACTTAACTGCTGCATTTCTTATCTGAGATGCGGCTTTTATATCCTATAGGGAATATATAATAATCAAATAAACAAATTCAACATGAACAAAGACATTTTCAAAAGCAGAACAAACATATTACCTTATGAATATCCACAACTACTTGCATATAAAGATGCAATTAGACATTCCTATTGGATAGATACAGAATTTAATTTTACTGAAGACATACAAGATTTTAAAATAACAATTTCAAATAATGAAAAAGATGTTATTAAAAAAACTATGTTAGCAATTGCACAAATAGAAGTTAATGTAAAGACTTTCTGGGGAGACTTATATAAACGCATGCCTATTACAGAAATAGGTGATGTAGGTTTTACTTTTGCTGAATCAGAAGTAAGACATAAAGATGCTTATGCAAGACTATTAAGAATTCTTGGTCTAGAAAAAGAATTTCAAAATGTAGTTGAGGTGCCTGCTATTGCTAATAGAATCAAATACTTAAAAAAATATTTAGATGGCACACGCTCTAGAGATAATAAAATGTATACTAAGTCTGTATTACTATTCTCTTTATTTATAGAACATGTAAGTCTATTTAGTCAGTTCTTAATTATGATGAGCTTTAACAAAGAAAAGAATGTGCTCAAGGGTATATCTAACGTTGTTGAGGCTACCAGTAAAGAAGAAGAAATACACGGCAACTTTGGTGCAGAAATTATTAACATTATTAAAAAAGAAAATCCTGAATGGTTTGATGATGAATTTAAAAGTTTAATTAATTCTGCATGTATTAAGGCTTATGAAGCAGAATGTGGTATATTAGATTGGATTTTTGAAAAAGGAGAGCTAAGTTTTTTACCTAAAGAAACAATTAAAAACTTTATTATGAATCGTTTTAATAATTCTTTAGAAAAAATAGGGATGAAATCAATATTTAATGTTGATGAGAACTTACTAGAAGCAGTAGAATGGTTTGATATAGAAATAACAGGAACCAAAGAAGGAGACTTTTTCTACAAGAAAAGTGTTGATTACAATAAAAAAAGCAAAAGCATCACAGTTGATGACATATTTTAAAACCAAAATAAATGGAGTATAATAAATACTATTGGCTTAATGAAGACAGCCGCAAATTTTTATCAAGAGGATATATAACAGAAGAACCAGAACAAAGAATAAAAGACATAGCAAATACAGCTGAGAAATATCTACACATGCCTGGGTTTGCTGAGAAGTTTGAAAAATACATGTCTAAAGGATTTTATAGTCTATCAACACCTGTATGGATTAACTTTGGAAAACAAAAAGGATTACCTATTAGTTGTTATGGTTCTAACATAGATGACAATTTAGATAGTATACTTAATGCAGGTCGTGAAATAGGAATGATGTCTAAGTATGGTGGAGGTACAAGTTGTTATCTTGGGAATATAAGACCTAGAGGATCTGTCATATCTACCGGTGGTTTGGCTGATGGTCCTGTACACTATGCTAGAATATATGATACTGTAGTTGATGTATGTAAACAATCAGAAGCAAGAAGAGGTGCTTGTGCAGCTTATCTACCAATTGAGCATGCAGACATAGAAGAATTTTTAGATATTGGTACTGAAGGAAACCTAATACAAAATTTGCAGTATGGTGTTACTGTTAGTACTAATTGGTTAGAACAAATGCGTGGGGGAGATAAAATCAAACGTAAAATTTGGGCTAAAGTAATTCAAAGAAGAAGTGAATTTGGGTATCCTTATATAATGTTTACTGATAACTCAAATAATAATAGCCCTTACAAAGAGCTAGGAATGAAAATCAATGCATCAAACTTATGTTCAGAAATACAATTACCTACTGATACTTATAACTCTTTTGTTTGTTGTTTAGGATCTATAAATTTATTACACTGGGATGAAATTATTAAAACAGATGCTATAGAAACATATGTGTTCTTTTTAAATGCTGTTATGGATGAGTTCATCAAAAAGGCTGAGGTCAAAGCTGGCCTTAAAAGGGCTTATAACTTTGCTAGCAAACATAGAGCTATTGGTTTAGGAGTATTGGGATATCATAGTTTATTTCAATCAAAGCTGATAGAGTTTGAGTCACTAGCAGCTAAACAACTAAACAATCATATTTTTAAACATTTAAAAGAAATATCAGATGATGCATCAAGATGGTTATATGAACACAGAGGATATAGATCCTTACGTGAAGGTTATGCAAACACAACTCTTATGGCTATTGCTCCTACTAAATCTAGTTCATTTATCCATGGTGCTGTGTCTATGGGTATTGAGCCAATAAAGTCTAATTATTTTATTAAGGATCTTGCTAAGTCCAAAACAATATACAAGAATCCATTTTTAGAAGAGGAGTTAGAAAAGTATGGATTAAACACTAAGAAGACTTGGGCTAGTATACTTAAGAAAGATGGTTCTGTACAACACTTAGACTTCCCTACTAAAACTGTATTTAAGTCATTTGTAGAAATAACTCCTAAAGAATTAGTTCTACAAGCTGCCCAAAGACAACAGTATATTGATCAATCTCAATCTTTAAATCTTATGATACATCCATCAGTATCAGCTAAGGATATTAATGCGTTGTATTTATATGCACATGATGAAGGAGTCAAGACTTTATATTATCAATTTAGTCAAAGTAGTGCTCAAGATTTTGCTCGTAATATATTAGAATGTTCTAGTTGTGAAGGTTAAGCTGTTATTGCTCTTGATTTGCCTAGGCTGTAAATCGGAGTACAACCCAGATACGGATCCTGAAGTCTTAGACTGGTACATTGATAATAATGATACTATTATCTATACTAAGCAAGACTCAATACAAGATGTATATGATAGAGCTATTTACATTCGTTCTTTGACTGATGAATAAAATGTATAGAATCACATGAATTACAAAAGAAAAAGGGGCCATCTTCAATGGTCCCTTCATAGTATGTCATGGGTTTACCACAACTACATGTTTGTGAAGAACTAATAAGTATTAGCTTTAGTTACTGCTTCCTGTAGTTCAGAAAGATCTATTGGGCATACTAGATCAAGACCCGCTCTATAGTCTTCATATTGTATACCTTCTGTAAAGATTATTATAGTAGGTGCCATTCTAACTTTATAACTCTTTTTTGCTTTAGGTGCTTCTTTAATATCACACTTATAATATTTAACTCCTGTAAGTTTATCCCATTCTTTAAATTCATTATCTTTATTAAAGTCAGCATAAAATTCTACTATTACAACAGCATATGATTCCCCGTAAGAATTTGTGCCACTAATTTTAGTATCAAAATTATCATCCGTTATCCATTCCTGTGCATGCATAGTATTGCAAGTAATGAATAATAAAATTAACATTAAATTTTTCATGTCTATCTTTGACTTAGTTCGTATAAACGCTCTTCCATCTTAGCTAAGGTTTGTTTAATTTCCTCAACATCTTCTTGTGTGGTCATTATAGTTTCTCTTACTAGTTCATCTTTTAGATCATATTCTACTCTTTCAATTGGGGGTTCAGGCCTCTCCATAGCTAATGCTATATCCGCCTTAAGTGTAAACCACATAGTTGACAGAGAAACTACAAATCCTACTATCATACCAATTGTTTTTAAATCTAAAGTTACTTTAGTTTGTTCCCCTATCTGAGGTGCTTGTTGTGCCATTATTTATTATTTAAATGAAAAATTTAATCCAATGCTACTTTGATATAGTTCACTATCCCAAAATTTGCCATATTCTCCTTCTATAAAGACTCCAAAGTGTCTACTTAATTTCCATCCTAAGTTAATTCCCACATTATAATCTTTCCATTGCTCATGCTCAGAGTCTAGTTTTAATCCACCTTTACCCCAGTTATTTCTATTTAAATAACTAAAGTCCTCATCACCAGTAATGTATGTATGGTTAGGTAGTATATAATTAGCATAAGCATGTAACCAAAATTTACTTTTATAGTGGTAAAAATCAAAACCAACTATAGGTGCTATCTCTCCAAATCCACTTAAAAGATCCCATTGTTCATTATTGTATCTGTTTATTAAATCTCTAAAAACTGTATTTCTAAAATCAATATCAGAATAAGCTACTATATTTCCATCAGCATCTTTCCAAATCCAATCAGTAGTTTGTTCCCCTGTAGCCGCATCAGTATATGTAGTGTAGTGATCTGTGTATCCATATTCAAACCCTAAAGAATACCAAGGATTAGAAGGGAACTCAAGAGGATTACCATTTTCATCTAAGAAAGGATTACCATCCTGGTCAAAAAACTGTTCAGTTTCATTAAGCCATATCTCAATTGGATTATAACCATAAGCACGTTCGTGTGTACGGTAGATTGCACCGGCTGAAATACTAAACTTTTTACCAATAGGTAAACGTAATCTGGCTTCAGCTGACTTGTAGTTTAAGTTAATGCTTCCTACTTCTCTTGATTCAGCTTTAACTATATGATACTTACCAGTATGCTTAATAAATATTCTATGGTTATTAAATTCTTCACCACGGAGTCTTTCTTTCTCCATATGTAATTGATACTCTAGTCCTGCTAGAGCAGAGGTTGGTGCAGTAAATGCTAATTGTTGTTCTGTACCATCATACCAATTTCTTGGCTTTCTTTCATAATTAAACCTGGCTAGCTTTCTTATTCCAAATCCTACTCTATAATCAAAGTCATAATATTCTGTTACATCTATTACACGGGGTATACCGTAAAGATCTCCCTCAGCGGGTCTCTCTACAAAAAAGTCTTGTCTGCTTGTTTGATAAGAATTACGTGCATCACCTGCAGCATATATAGTTCCATACTGTAAAAAGTCTTGATACAACGCTTTAAAAAATTTACCTTTTTCTTTTACTTCTTGTGAGTGAGAAACATTAGGTAAACAAAGAACTACAATAAAAACCAACAGACTTAAATATTTTTTCATATTTAAATATTAATGTTATTTTAAATTTAGTTGGTTTATACTATAATATAAATAATATCTCCCAGTTATTAAAACATTTTAACTGTAAATTTGTCTTATTTAATAAAGTAATTATTCATTCTTAAGTAAGCATCATACTTTTGTATAGAGTATAGGATAGGAACTACATCTTTCCAATTTTTATAAACTTTAAGTTGTCCTTTTCTAGGTTTTTGTTGATACACATAATTAGAGTTAGTTCTAAACTCCTCATCACTATAATATAAATACGCCATTGGTGTGGTTATAGTTAATGATAAAGCTTCACCTAGTTCGCCCATAGTCCTTGTTGCTGCTATTGGTGATTTAAACATTTGATATTGCTGTTCTAAACCATCAGGTAGTGGTGTAAACATTACAAGTTCTTTATAGGTTCTATCTGCTTGATATCTTATTATGTTTTTAAATCTTTTAGTTGTTTCGCTATCATCATCTTCACCAGCTAATAAACTTGATAAGACTTGTGATAAAACAAAAGTAGATAGCATAATACCAATCTCACCCATAGTCCTATAGAAACCATATAGTTTATTTGTAGCTCTTTGATCTAAATTTCCACCTTCACCTGTATAACCATATGCTTCTAAGAAACCTTTATCATATTTAGAAAATTCTTTATTACCTTTTACTAATTCACTCTTAACATAAGCTAAAAACTTAAATGCAGATATATATCTTCCTTCCATCCAGCCTAAGTTCTGATCAAAATATTCTCTTTGATATCTTGCTCTAATTGCTGGAGCAACCCACTTGTGAAACTGAAAAGCAAGCTTACCTATAGTAGTACTTTGCATAACCACTCTATCTTCTTTAGCATAGTTACCGTGTATTTGTTTATTAACTTCTCTAATTTCATTTCTTATCTCATATCTAAACTCATCAGTATAAGGAATCTCTTGACCATTTCTTTTTATTACAGTATTAAAACCATCTTTTATTTTATTTTTATGTGTCTTAGAATCATATACAAAAGCATCATATAAAGATAGTGTTTCTCCTGTTTCACTATTTTTAAGTTGAGTATCCATTAAAATTGCCATACCAACTTTAGTTTGTACATTATATTCTGCAGCATCTTGAAGTATATAACCCCACTCACTTGCTTTAGCAAACCAACTTCTACCAGTACTTGTATCAGATGTTTGTTCACGTAGGTCTGACATTTTATCCATCATTCTGAACATATCAACAAATGCTTCATATTTGCTATTAGGTTTTTTAGCATCATATGTTGAATTTTGCAATCCTTTTATTGTACCAAAAGTTAAGACGTCACCTAGATCACCTACAACATAGGAAGATCTTTGAACTAAATCAGGGACAGCTCTCTTATTAAATTCCCAAGTTGCTCTTCTGTATGCTTTTTTACTAAAGAATCTTGAGCCAAGCATTTCTATATTATTATTAATTCTACCAATAACATAGTTATTAAAGTTACCAAATGGGTTAAATGCTACATAAGATAATGAAGATAATTGAATTAATCCATCTGATATTTTATCCACTGCCCCTTTACTCATGGTGTCTTCTTGATAATAAGTCATAGACATCCACTTCTTTGCTTTCCTTAATACATTAGAATCAGCACCTTTTATTATACCTCTTTTTTGAAATGCTCCGTCTACTCTTGTTCCAGTTGTTATTGTCGGATCAGCAGGCTGATATTCTCTTTTTTCAATTACTTTTATAAAAGCATTAAGAGTATCTTCAATAGTACCCATGACCTCATAATTTTCTGCCATAGCACTAAATTTCATTAGTGATTCACCAAGATCCCTGCTTATTTCATTTGTTGCTGGTTGATTAAGTAACCTTGACTCTTTACCTTTTAAATCAGCAAGCTCTTTAGCATAAACAGTTGCATTTATTAAACTTTTTCTTTTCTTATCTTTTAAAGTAAGTATTTCTTTTTGTACATTTTCTAACTCTCCCTCTTGTCTTGGTCTTCCTACATAGTAGACAGGCAATGAGCTTATTAGATTTCCGTTTTCATCAGTTACTATCCCACGTTGCTGTGAAGTTGTTTGGAATATTTTCCATGCATCACTGCCAATTGTTTTAGCATATGCTCTTGAGAAAAAGCTAGGACGTTTTTTTAAGTCATTTATAAAGTTATTTTTTACTAAAGGTGTTCTACCTACCATTTGTGTCATAACACCAACAGGTAACTTGTTAAGTAAATCCTTTTCAAATACATCTATATACATCTCATAGAATTCTTTTTGTGCTTGTCCTAATGCATCTGTAGGATTCATTATAGATCTGTATTTAGCACTAGCCATATCTCTACCATCAGCAGTTTCTAAACGTACATCTCTGTACTGTTCTTTTACAGCCCTAAATGTTTGACCACGAACTACTGCTCCTGTTGGATCACCTAATGAATTACGTTGTGCTTTTGTATAGTCAATTGTATTATAGTATTTGGCTTCATATATTGAATACTCTTTATCTGAAATATTTCTTGAGTTCTTTCTTCTCCAAGTCCCATATGGATTGTTTTCTGTTCCTGGTGTCCAATATTCATACTTTTTTCTTTCTTCTTTAAATTCGGGTGTATACCTATGATACATTCCATCAACTAAGTTACCATCTTCATCTTTTACTTCGGCTGCAAAAAACTGACTAAATGCTCTCTTATTATTTGCTAGCTTTATATTATGATTGATATCTTCTTGTGATGCTGAATCTAAATCTGTTATATCATTATATAGGAACGGGTGACCATCATTATCATACAGTACTCCACGCAACTCATCTTGTAAATCATAATATTGTTTACCAATAGGTTTTACATATCTTCCATCAGATTCATGCATAAAATCATAAATCTTTTGTCTATCATCTGTAGGAGAAAGCTTAAGAACTTTATTTGCTAGCCTTGATATTATTTCATTTCTCTGCCCAATATTATCTAACAGTCTTTGTTTCTTAGCTTTAAATATTTTATCCATTACAGCAAGCAATACCTTTGGTGATGTTGCCATATCTCTAGTTTGTAAATCAACTGTATCAATGTCTTTAACATTATTACCTTCTATAAGGTCTATAAGATCTTGTTCGCTAAATGCACTACCTACTCCTCCATAATCATTATTAGCTTTTAATCTTACAGTCTCAGTAACAAAATTAGAAACTGCTTCATTAATAATTCCTGTACCGTCTGTTTGACTACCTGCAAGTTTGTTTAAAGAAAGTTGTAGTGATAGTAACAAAGATCTTTGAGTTGCATTTAACTCACCTGATTCTTTAACAGAATATAGACCTTCAAATGTTTTAATAAATCTATCAAAATTATTTACATAAGTAATAAACTCTGATTTAGCATAGTTATCTGGATTTTCTACATACTCTGTAAATGTATTAATTTGTTTAAGAGCATCTCTCAATAATGCAGAATAAGCTTGAGATTGAGATAAAGGTCCTTCTGCAATAGCAATACCAATATATGCAAGATGACTAGCAATATCTTCTCTCATATCTTTTTCACTTCTATCCATAAAGACGCTGCTTCTTACAGAGTCCATAGCATCTCTTTTTTTAATCAAACCAATTCTATAGCTTTCTAATGCCCCTAGAATAGTATTATATTCTGGGTAATCATTTAGATCTATATTATCTGCTTGTTCTTTATCTTTTTTAAATTGATCTTCTGCTACAAAAGGTGCATTATATTGATCCGCATAAGCTTCTTCTAATTTTTTTGTTTTGTTTTCAGCATCTAATGACTGAGGTACAATCATATTAACCATATCTAAATTCTGACTAGGCGGGTGATCTACAATACCATCTGCTTTAATGTTACCATTAAACTTTTGATCTTTGCCTTTACCAGTTATATCTGCTACAAAGTGTATAGTTGCAGCTGCATAATCACCTTCATATACTTGATAACCCATATTTTCAGCCATCCTTCTATAGATGTTTACTTGTAAGTTATGTTGTTCTCTTGTAGATAATGATTGAACTCCTTTTTGATATAGTAAGCTTTCAGCACTTAGGTCCCAAGATTTATCATATTTTTTAAGTCTTAATGATCCACCTTTAGTTGGTCTAAAGTATTTAGATTGTATTGAGTTTTTGCTTGTCTTTAAATCTAATATTCTAACCTTACCATTTTTGTCAATGATCATTAAATCAACTGTACCGGCTGTTTTAGTGGCATCGTCAAACAGAACTACCTGAGATAATGCTATAGAATCTTCAGGCATTAAAAATTTTAGACTTGATTCTAATTGATTGTATACTTGATTTGCAATTTCTGGAGTAAGTAAACTTAAACTAACTGTATCTAATGCTTCACCAGCAATTATAGCATCCAGTAAGGCATCTACATCATTACCCAAGTCAAGATTTAGTTGAACATCTTCTTGATTTTTTAATTTACCTTTTATAGCTGTGGTAACAGAAGTATATACCTCTCCTGTATTTATATTATAATATGTATGATCTTTTTCATTAAGTATAACAATTGATCCATCAGACGTATCTTTTAAATTTGCTGATAAAAAATCAACATCTATTCCTATTGTCTGTGCAACATGAAACATTTTATCTAGAATAATTTTTTGTACACCATTAGCTGAATTCCTTTGTATTTCTAAGGCTTTTTTCTTTTGTGGTGAAAGGTTATACCTAATTTTACCATTAACTCTACTATCTAATTTAAATTCTATTCCTTCCGTATTTAAGAGTTTAGCAAGATCAGTAAAGTTAGTATTTGAGTTTATTGCAGATACTGGAACTTCTCTTCCTGTAAGATATTGATTTAAGTTATTTATAACATTCATAAACCACTCTAATGCATCCCTTATTAAATCTGAAAATCTACGTGTTGGTGTAGTTTCATATTCTTCTCTAAAATGTCTGGCTAGTGCTTGTGTAACTATTTCTAGATTTCTATCTGTTTCACTAAAGCGTCTTTCTTTATTATATGAATCAGTAATTTCTTGTACCATCTCTGGAAAATTAATCCTTGCTTCAGCTAATAAATTATCAAATAAAGTTTGGTTATCTACTTTAATTGCATCTATAAATGGATGTAACATTTCTTCTATTGCTACTTCATTTGTTACTCTTCCTTTTATTAAGTATGCTGTACCATCTACATAAAAAGATCTTACCTTATCAAAAGGAACATTGCTTTTTTTCCATGACGGCATCTCATTATACATAGCCTTAGCATCAGATACAGATAACATTTGAACATTAACTTGAGGAAACATTCTTTTAAGATGCATTACAACGGCCCTTGCTCTAGGAGTATCCCAAGCTCTTGAAGATTCAATCATGTCTTTTGTTGTAAACATGTCTTCATTTACAGTTACTCTATATGATTGTGCAGTTCTTTCAATAGTAACTCTATTTTCTGGAATATTATTTATAGAAAGATATCTCTTAAGCCTTTTTAAATTGCTGTTTAAATAAAACTCATCATACTCTTGTGTATTGGGATTTGAATTATTTACATAAAATTGATTTTGAAAACTATGACCTATTCTTTCCCTTCTTAAATTATTTAATAAACTCTCTGAAAATTTTCTTTGTTTTAAAGCAAATAGTAATTTTTGATTACTTACAAAATCAGATGCTTCAAGCACAGTAGGAAAAATATCTACATTGTTAAGGTCTTGCCATTGATTTATAACATTGTTTGTAGCAATCTCTGTTTTGTATACATTCTGTAATACTTTATATTCCGCAGTATTTTTGTTAGGACATCTAGCCATGACTTATAAATTACATTTTTTTATTTGATCTATAAAACTTTCTTCACTTTCATAGATTCCATTATTATATTCATCAATGAAGTCTTCCAAAGATAGAATATTATTTTCTCTCAAAGATGCCATTGCTTCTTTATTTCCTTGTATGTTAGCATCCCAAAAATTAGTAAGAGTTGGAAATTGTTCATCTAATTCCATTTCAAAATCTAAAGTTAACTCGCTTTCTATCTCATCCGCTTCAGGTAATGATGTGTCTACGTTATCAATAACGTTTGCTTCAAGCTCACTCTGATCTTGTGCGTCTTGATTTAAACCAAGTTGCTCCAATAGTAGTGCTGTATCAGCAACATTTGTCATACCTGCTTCAGGATCTAACTGGACTTCAATATTATTTTCTGTTGCTTCAATATTTACATTATCAGCCTTTAATATATCTTCTTGTATTGCTAGAGCATCATCTATTGTTGCTGTAAAATCTGATGGATCTTCTTGAGTTTGTCCATTCTTAGAATTTACAAAATCTCTTATTTGTTTATATGTAGGTCTAGGTCCAAACATAAAACCAATATGTGTTTGTTGATTAGAACCAAATGGATCTATTTCCTTATATGTTTTAGATTCTGAATCAAACTTATATGTTTTGATGATGCCTTGCACATCAACAATTCTAACATAGTTTGGTATAGCATCTCTTTTTAAACCAACTACATTCCAATCTACTCGTACTTCATTATCTTTTACTTGGACACCTTTTTTTAAGGCTCCTGTTGTTAGGCTTCTTTCAAATGTCCAAAGCTTTGAACCATTAATATTAGATTCAAGAAAACCTTCTGTAAATTCTTTTGATAACTCATCTTTGGATAATCCAAATACAGACTCAAAAGAAACATCCCCTCTTACTGCTTGTTCAACAGTATTAATGTGTGAAAGAAATTTATTTATTGTAAATGGAGCAATTGCTTCTAATAAACTACCATACCTCAATTGTAATCCATCTTTAACCATCATATAGTTAATTATTGTCTGAGCTTGATTTTTAGTATCTAGAGACCCATATAGTTTTGCAAAGCTATTTTGTAAATCTACTTTTTGAGGAGCAGATAAATTTCTAAATGTGTTTGCCATTGCTATATTAAGACCTGAATTATTATCTATATCTGATGCAGATTCTGGTATAACAAAATTATCAATAAAGAAATTTGATTCATTCTTTGATTCTAATATTTCTTTTATTTCATTTATAACATCTATAATAGATCTATCTGAATTAGGATATATTAAATCATTACTTAATACTTTTTCATTAAGAGTCCCATTTTGTAAAAGATTATACTGATATCCTTTTATATTTAAATAAGATAAAAGATCTAATGCAATATTTTGGACATCTTCTGTTTTTAATGTTGTGGCCCTTGTGTCTATATTATCTACTACATTGTTTAATATATCTTGAAAAACCGGAGCAGCAGATAAAAATGTTTCTGGTAATAAATCATCAGTAAGTTGCTTAAACAATTTTAAATATGTACTATACCAAGTATTACTATTATAAATTTTATTTAAATCTAGTGGAGCATCGGGTTCAAGCAAAGTTTGTATATCTTTTTTCTTATCTAATATAGTTGCAATATCTTTACCAAGACCTTTAGTAAGGCTTGTTGGTGCACCCATCTTATCTGTAAAAGTTTTTAGTTCCATTAATTCTTTAAACTTAGATAATATTGTTATATTTTCTCCCTCATATATTTCTTCAGGAAAATCAATACTTTTTAATAACAGTTCATCAGTTAAATATTGCCATTCTTTAAGTGATACGTCAGTTGCTTCTCCAGCTACCATTATCTCCTTTAGTTTATTTTCTACTAATTTCTCAATACCCGGATCAAACTTATCTTTTTTATTTAATGCTTGAGAATATAAATCTTGTATAATAGGGTTATTAATCAACAA
>Ga0209337_1001502_pt1 | contig 17649 bp, 22 predicted proteins | sample LinPmetageLP53_FD_184044 | JGI IMG/M metagenome (GOLD analysis project Ga0209337, IMG submission 184044) | Marine viral communities from the Pacific Ocean - LP-53 (SPAdes) (version 2) | ecosystem: Environmental > Aquatic > Marine > Oceanic | place: Pacific Ocean | collected 2010-02-08 | reverse complement strand
AGGATTAATTCTTCCACCTGGTTTGAATCCACTTGTAATTTTCCAAAATTCATCTGCAACAGGTTTTAATAAAGCCATTAATTTGTATTATCTGCACCAACTTGTGTCAATCTTTGTTCTAATAAAAATATAGCTTTTGAATAAGGTAATTGAGACGCATTATTAAAATATGCCTGTGAATCTTTTAAAGTTTCTAAAAAACTTTGTTTACTACCTGTTAATGCTAATGTAGAATTAAAAAATGCTTTTACTTCTGCATCTGTAAATTTTAATGCTATTGTTAAAACTAAATTCATAAACTCACAAATAACAGCGTTGGACGTGCTGTCTGCATCAAAATCAAAAGTATCATTAAAATAAGGTAATAATGATCCTGCAAAATTAGTTATTGTTTTTGCTTTACCAGGAACAGGCTGTTCACTTGTTATTGGTGGAATATCTGGAAAAAAATTATTAGTTCCTATCCCAAAAAAGTATTTATCATCATCAAAAGGAATAAATGATTTTTCTTGCCAAACACCATTGTTAGGATTGTAAAAAATAAAAAAATTAGCCACCGAATCACCTGCCAATGGTGTGTCTAATGGATCAACTCTTCCAGGATCACCAGAAAAAATATTGTCATCACCTACTAGAGCATCTATTAAACTATTTACTCCCCAAATTGCGACACCAACTCCAACAAGTTTGAATAAAGGAGCTTCGTTTAGAAACGTGGCTGTCTTTGACCTTGATGTTACTTTTCTTTGTGGCTTTTTTTTGAATAACTGAAATCTTTTTGGCTTTTTTACTGCTACTGCTTTTGCTCTTGCCATTTTTTTCAGTCATTACATTTTTTTGATTTTTTCCATCAAATCAAATTTTTCTTTACCTGCTTTTGCGTATGCTTTCATCTCTCTTTCATAATCTGCATATTTAGAAAGATAATTTCGCATTTGTGCGACAGTTTTACTTTTTGGTTTTTTTGGTGCGCGTTTTTTAAATCCACCAACTTTTGCCATTTTTAATTGTAGGCTTGTGTTATATGTTTTTGCCATAACTCTCTTTTTTTTATTGTTTTGTTAATTTAAGAAATTTATAATTATTGGCTTAACTGCCATAGCTGATCCATCTTCAATTTTATTCGCAAATTTTTTAATATTGTCTTGACCTAAATATTTAACAATAGTAGCCAAATTTTCTTCTAGTTCGTTAGTGTGCATTTCTGTTTTAATTTCTTCATTATTTGGATTAAAACCTTGCATTGTTGTTGCTTGAGTATTATCCATTAATTTTGTTATAAATCCCTGTAAAAAATAACCAACTTTCCCACCCATTGTGTCAAGTTCTTTTAATTTATCTTTTAAATCTTGTACTTCTTTTTCTTTTTCAATGTCTGCTAATTTTTTATTAACTAATTCGTCAACTCTTTTATTAATGTTAGAAGAACTTTCTATAAAATCAACTCCATTTAAATTTACAGGTTCAGTCTCTAAAACAGTTTGATAAAATTCTGTTTTAATTTCTGTCATGTTTCTTTTTTGTTCTCCTGCTGTTCCCTTACCTAAAAGTAGTGTAAATTTTCCTGAAATAATATTTTCTAATTCTTTTAATCTATTTATTAAATCACTAGAACTATTTTTTTTAACTACTTCAAAAGGTCGTGTATTATCTATAATATCATTTTCATAAACAACAGCAGTTTTATAATTATTGTCTTCAATTAATCTATATACGTTATTTAAACTAATTATCATCTGTCCCTATATTTTAATCTATAATAAATAATTGAAATAGTAATTCCTACTCTTAATTGATTGTCAAAAGAAAGAGCATCTTTAATTTCAACATAAGGAAACGATGGACTATTGTAAACAGGTAAATTTTGAATATTTGCATCGTCTTTATATGGAAATCGTACAGGACTACCATTAAAAATTATAATAAGAAAAGGATCAGCACCAGTGGTAATTGGTTCAGGATCAACTACAATACTATAACCTATGCAACCATTTGGTGTAACAAATTCCTCAGAAACTTGATTAGTAGCTAAATCAATTTGTTGTGCTGTTGTGTAAACTTGTTTATTAGAAAACCATTTAATAAACTGATCTTGACTGCCTTTTGCACCTTGTGTAAATATTATTTCATTTGGCTCTACGTGGTCCATATTTAATTATCAAAAAATAATGTTAAATATACTTGAAAGGGTGTTGTAGTTGCTAAAGCTGTATTTGTTTGAATTGTAAATGTCGCACCTGGATCAATTGAAATTGGTTGTATAAATTCATCTCTACCAGTTGATGCTTGATAATAAGTTGCAGAAACATCTTTTATAATTTCAATACCATCTGCAATTATTGTTACTAAAGTTCGATGTTGTTGGTCATTTGCATAATTAACAGCATCTACTAAAGGCACTACAGTTGTAACAGAAACAGCATTAATTGGTCCATTATTTCTTGGTGCTGTAAATGTACTTTGACTAATATTGTTAGTAGTTGCTACACTTGGCACAACATGATAATATTGTCTCCTTTTTAAACCTTGACCAAATTTTAGCCTAAAATTATTTAAAAAAGTTTGGTGTTCTCGTGTGCAATAATATACAACAGCTTGTGCAGTTTGTTCTACTGCTGAATTTGGTGTATTAGTTCCGTTTAAATCTAAAGTACCTGTTTGACCATCGGAAAATTCTGCACGAATTCTAAATTTGTGATCTCTACCATATTGATAAGTAGAAGTCCAATAAGGCAAATTTGTGTCCTGGACCAAATTTTGACCACCAACATTTAATGTAGCTTGGCAATTATCTTGTAAACCTGCTGTTGTATTGTTAATAGAATAAATATCAAAAAATTTAGAGTAACCACGATCTGTGGTTAATCTAAAATTTGAAGTTGCAGATCCACCACCTGCGGCTGTTACAAGTGGATAACCTTGCTGTAATAATACTGGAACACTTTTCATAAATCTAAATTTTTAAGATTTTTAATAAAATTTTACTATAGATTAAATTAATCCAATACCGATTAATTCAAACCATACTCCACCATCATTTGCATCATCTCCTACAGGAATCATTCCACCTATTCCAGTTTTTGCAGTTAATCTTAGACTTATGTCAGATTGTGCAGGAATTAAAATAGGTTGTGATAATTCAAATCTTCCTCTATTTTGTGTAACTAAAGTATTATCAAATTCAGATAATGGAATACCTTTTTGTAAAACAATTCCGTTTACAACTAAATCATAAATAGCTTTCATTACAGAGGCAGAACTATTGCCTCCTACTCCTTGACTATTTTGTGCCATCCAACCTTTGTTGTATTTTGTAATTGTATTTGTTGCACCACTAAATTGAACATAGCCACTTTGAATTGCAGTTACCAAAAAATGTTGTGATTGTGGTAAAACAAAAGAATTTCCAGGAAAATTAGTTAAAGTTGCATCATAAGTTCCAGTAAAAAAAGTTGCAGACAAATCTCCTTGTCCTGAGGCAGCATCTTCTACTTTTAAAATATGATATAAAGATTGATAAGCAATTGTTTTACTGTTGCTTATTGGTAAATTTGCATCTGTTAAATATTTAACAAAATTTGCCTGTTCTACACCAGGCATTGCAATATTTCGTTCTATTGATAAAGGTAAAGCCATTTTTTTTTATTTTTTTTTATTAAATTAATCCTATACCCATTAATTCAGCTCTAATTGCGTAATTAGCAGGATATACAGCGTCTTGAGCAGTTTTAAAAGTCAATTCTAATGAAGTTTGTCCAGGCCAAACAATTGGATTGTTTAAATATAGTGTTCCTCTTGACATTGTTGCCAAATCTGAATCCATATCCATACCCCAAACATCATTTAAGTATTGCACACCATTACAAATCAATGATACTTCTATACCAGGAGCAGGAATTTCCGAATTTGTGTCTCCTGTTGCAATTGGGTTATTTCCTGTAGTAAATCCTTTTTGCCATACTGATCCCTCGGCTAAAAAATTTGCTTCGCTAGTGCCATTATCTGTAAATACTCTTATTCCATATATTATAACGTGTTCAGATGCAGGTCTTACATAACTTCCCTCTAAATTTGTTACTCCCTGTACGTAATTTCCAGAGAACAATGTAGCAGTTGTATTTCCTGTTACAAATTTAGCATCGTAAATTGTTCTGTCTGCTATTGTTTTAGATTGTTGAACAACATTATTTGATGCTCTAAAATAATTTCTAATTTGTTCTTCAAATAAGCCTGGATTGGCTAATCTTGAAGTTGTTTGTGGGGTTAAAAAACTCATAATCTTTTTTTTCTATTTTTTTTACATTAATATTTCGTCTGTCATCATGTCATTGAGAGTAACAGCACCCTGCATTGTATCAACAGGCATAACAGGAGCTTGACCACTTGTACTAACTACGTTTGGATCATTACCAGGTTCTAAATAATTTACTCTTGAAAATCCTTGAAACATTTTATCTGCCAAATCATCTCCAACATCTAATCCAGTAGCACCTAGCATTCCATATCCTAAAGGCTTATATGAATCATCCATGCTATAAATTATAAGACTTCCTAATAGTGCAGGAATAAATGGAACTGCTTGTTTTCCTGTTCCACTTTGAAAAAATTTTACTTTATCCTCTAACTGATCTACAAGTATTCCACCTGCGACACCACCTGCAACAGCTTGTAAAACTGCTGTTACATCAAATTGTTTACTATACTTACTTTTTGGCATTTTGTTTTTTTTAATTGTTATCTTTTTTTCTTTTTTGGCATTACTAATTCAGTAACTTTTCCACCTGTTGCAATGTCTAAAACTAATAGACTGCCCAATGCAACTGCGATATAACTCATAGGTGCATTTTTTCTAAACCATCTTTTTAATTTACGATTGCCATTTAATTCGACTCCGTTCATTTGATAATCAAGTCTTGAAAATCCATCCATTTCTTGAGCAGGTGTAACAACTCTTGAAAATCCTATTTGACTGCTTCTTGGGTTCATATAAATATTTTTTTACTAATATATAAAATTATTTTTTCTTTTTGCCTTTTTTCTTACGTGTTAATAAATAACCTCCGACAACAGCACTACCAATTAATACCCCTAAGGCTGTATTTTTTGTTTTTTCTTCTGTTCTTTCCTCTGAAAATTCTTCTCCATCTGGACCAATGTCTATTCCTGTTTGATCTTCAACAAAATCTGCAACTTGACTACCTATAGGAGAGTCAAAAAAACCGCCATCACTATCACCGCCACCACTTCTTAATTCAGAAAATCCATCATCTTGACCACCAAATTTTTCGCTTAAAACATCAGCACCTTTATCAACTAAATTACTGAGAAAACCTCCATCTCCTCTATTTTCTTGTCTTTGTGCCTGTCTGTCTGCTCTTGCTTGTTGTCTTTGTGCCTGTCTATCTGCTCTTGCTAACTGTCTTCTTTCTTTGTTTCCCTCTCTCTCTATTCTTCTTTGTTCTTTTCGATCTGCTCTGTTTTTTACTCTTGTTTCTTTTCGTGTTGCTCTTCTTTCCGTTCTTCGTTCTTTACCTGTCTGAGATTTTTTCCTTGCTTTTTTTTCTAATCTTCCCTCTTTTGCTTCTGCTCTTAATTTTCTTCTTTGTTGCTGGTTTTTTTCCCTCTCTCCTTTTCGCATTGCTCTTTTTAGTTCTCTATCTGCTTTTCTTTTTTGTCTTTCTTTTTTTCCTTGCAAAGACAAATCAATCATTTCATCAACAGTTGCAGAACTATTGCCAAATCCATTGTTTATTGATCCATTTAAACCAAATTTTGACATTTTTTTAGCTATTCTTTTTCTACTTCTTTCAGCTTTTAAATTTTCTAATGGACTCATATTAAAGCCTACATTTTTACTTGCAGATGCTTTTTCACTTCTCGACTGTCTTTCTGCTTTTCGTTTTGCTTTCTTTAGTTTTCTTTCCAGTTTTCTTTTAATCATTCCAACTGGAATTGCATTCATACTGTGATAACCCTCTAATTGAGTAACATTTTTTGTGTCTTGTGGATTAACTCTTGAAAAACCATTTAATGCTGATAATTTCATAAAACTTTAAATTTTGATTGTGTGTAATATGGTACTTGTTTAAATAAATACATTGTTCTTTTATCTTTATAACTTTCTTTACCTTGTTGATCTTGACCAATTACCAGATCAATAGGCAAATCATAATCATCTAACATTACAAATATATGGTTAAAATTTTTAGGATCGTTTTTTTCCGTTGCAACCATTTTAAAAGAATGTCGAACACCTAAATTAAGCAAAAATTCTGATAGAAGAACACTATAATCTACACAATTACCAAAACCATCTCTTAATGCTCTAGTACCATATCTTATAATTTGATTATTACTTTTATCTTTTTCAAAATAAACATGATTAAAAATAAACTTAGATATTTTTTTAATGCTTTCTAAATTGTTTTTTAAATTATGTCTTGCAATATATCTAGAAAAAAAAGGATTTTTTGATCCAATTATTGCATATTTTTTCATGTTTTCAATCGTGTCAAATTGGTCTGCCTGTCGTTTTATAAGAGTTTTCAATTTTATTGCAATTATTTGTTTTAATAAACTTATTTCGGTCCACTATTTCTCCCCTTTTTAGGTCTTTTGGGTTGGCTTTCCAATGCAATATATTAATTTTTTCACCTTTATACCTTTGCTTTTCTACGTTTTTGACATTCATATAAACACAATAATTGTAATTAGCCTCTAAAAAATTAGGATTGTCTTTAATATTCATCATTATATAAGCTGTATTAAATTTATCGTAATTAGTATGTGTAATATAATACACTAACTTTTTATATGAAGTGTGTTCGTCAATATAATATTCATCATTTTTGCCTTTATTTAAATCAAATCCAGGTATCCAAACTGCATTATTTGGTCTATTTTTCCAATAAACAATTAATTTAAATCTTGAAATATTCTTAGGAGGATTTTTTAAACCTTGTTTTCCATTTTTATATTCTCTTTTAGGTTTTTCAGCCTGTAAATTTGCCTCTCTGTGGTCGTTTTTATATTCTTTGTATAAAGTTTGCAGATCAACATTATTTCCATTAATATTCATATCTCAATTTTAGTTAGTTTATATGTTCCGTTTTCGTTTTCGCTTATTTCAATGTTATAAAAAGGATTATAATAATTTTTTTTATAATCTTCTGCCTGTTTTAACTCCTGTATTGTCCCAATTATATAAGTTTTTTTTGGTGTGCTATACTCTAATGAAGTTATTTTTGATTGCAATATATTCACTCTGCTATATAGTTCTGTTAATAGTGCTGTTTTTGTTGCTAATTGGTCTTTTAATTTTAATTCCAATAACTCCAATTTTATTCTTTTGTCGTTTACTTTCTTATATGAAGAATAGTTAACAGTTCTTTTTTTAGTTTTCATGCTCTATTTTATTTTTTAGTTCGCTAAATCCTTTAAATATGTGGTCTATATCTGCTTTTCTGTTGGACCATAATCCCTTTATAAAACCTTTTTTTACAAAATCAATAGTTTGTTCTAGATGTTTAATTTCTTCTTGTTTCTTCTTCATGTATAAAAGTTTGTAATACTATCAATGAGTCGTAAATTTCGGTTAATTCCTGTTCATAATTAAGACTATTAGAGTAAGAGGAATTAATATCTATTGTTAATAACTCTTTTTGTTTCATTATTTTTAGAAGTTCTATTAATTTTTTTAATATTTCTTTTGTGTAAAAGTTGTTCATAACTGTATATTATTTTTAAAGGCAAAAAAAAGCCACTTGTAAAAAGTAGCTTTATGAAAATTAATAAAATTTAATTTAAATACCTAGATATTTTCGGTCTGTGTCGTTTGGGATTCCGTTATAAACTTCTAGTTCTTTAATCCTTATGTCTATAAGGTCCATTTGTATATTTATAGCACTTTTAAGAGACTTATGTTGTAACCTATACGAAGTCTTATAAATATGTAGTTCGTTCTCTAACTCGTTAATCCTTTCGGCTTGTTGTTTTATTGTTTTTAGTTGTGTCATTTTTTCGCTTTTTGTTGTCTCTAAATCTGATTTCTTTTATAGTAGGTAAAGACCACCATAATAATATGAAGAAAGCAGATATAAATAACAACATGTTAATAATAATCTTTTATTTTAATCTTACTTATTTGATCCTCTACTTCAAAAATAAGTTCTATTAATTCATTTAGGGCTTCGGTTTCCAATTCATAGTCAATACCTTTGTCGCTTTCCTGATAAGTTTCCGATTTATCATTAAATATTTCTTCCCTTGAATACACTTCATCTTTCAATTTTTCCTGTTGAGTAGCTAAGAAAGTAGCTATTTTAATTAATTCTGCCATAATTTTGTTTTGTTCGTTTATAAAATACCATTCATTAATGGTCATTAGTTCCAATATTCAGATGTTTCAATGTGTAAAGGCAAACTAATTGTATTATAAGTTTCATCGCTTATTAAATTGTCTTTGCATAGGCTGTCAGTATAGTTATTAAAAGCCTCTCTACGTGCAGGAAGATCTGGTATACCATCTTTTTCGTAATGGTTAGCAATATCCTGTAAAATTACATCTTTAAAATATTTAAATATTGTTTCTTCGGTTAAATACATGATTAATTGATTTTAGTTAATAATTGTTTATCTGTTTATATGAATATATTTCATGTGTCTATCATATAACGCTATAAACTGACTAGCTACATGGTTAAAAAAGTTTTGACAAATTGTATCTTTTTCCTTTTCTGTTAATTCTGTTACCTCGTGCAATTCTTTTGCAAGTTCGATAATATCGTAATAATAACAAGGTATATCTAAACAGCTTGGAAGTCCTGAAAGCCATTCTGCAAATCTTTTGACATGGTTTGGTGTCCTTTTTATATTATATGGATGGTTATATTCTGAATTAAAACAGTGGTAAACATAAAGTAATTTATCTGTGTCAGATGTTTCTGTTCTGTATTGTCCCAGGTCAATACTCTCTAATATATATTTTTTGAAGTTTGCTCTGTATTTGAGCGTGTTAGTTCTTAACATAGTTTTAGTTGTTAGTTAGTATAAATTTTAAATCGCATTACAATATTAAAACAAATATTTTACAATTCCAAATAATAGCTAAAAAAAATTAGTTTAGTAATTAGACTTATGAAATAAGGCTTTAGAGTATATTAAGTATATTAAAGTAATGATTTACTAAAATTTTAGTAAACTATTGAATTAAGGGAATAGAATTTTAAGCACTTCAAAGGGTTAATTTTTTGAAATGAACAATTAAATGTCTATTTTTTTATAATTATAAGAGTCTTATATATTGGTTTTAATCGCTTTTGTATTGTATTAAACACTAATATAGTTAAATATTAGTAAATAACAACGTCAAAACCAATTAAATTGAGTATCTTTATATCTCTTAACAGTCAGTTAGTTGGACTTTTAGGTTTTATTCGCTTTAAATACCCTTGATTTTCTATATTTCAAGGGTATTTTTTTGCCAAAATTTAAGCAAAAAAGCATATTATATAAGCAAATATTAGCAAAATAGGTGCATATATTAAAAAAAAGTTCCTCATGGGGAATTTAGTGGGTAAATATGTTAAATTTATTATTATGAAAGGATTATATAAAGGAAAAAATGTTACGTTAATGAATCCTTCCAGGATAAGACCAGGTCAACCAACCTACGGAAGAAAAAAATTCCAAGTTTATGTTATGAATAATAATAGAGTAAAACGTGTTACTTATGGAAGTCCGAATATGTCAATAAAAAAACATATTAAAAAAAATAGAGATAGTTTTTTAGCTAGACACAATTGCAATTCTGCTAATGATATAACAACTGCAAGATATTGGTCCTGTCAAAATTGGTTATGATTTTCTAGATATTAAAAAAATAAAAATTGGGATAGCTATTGCGAATCCTTTTATAATATAGTTATAGTTAATATTATATAAACTTTCTTTTGCAGGATCTATGGGAATACCATTTTTTTGAATACTAAAATGTAAATGTGGTCCTGTTGTTAATCCAGTGTTACCACTTAATGCAATTAGTTGTCCCTGCTCAACTTTATCATTAAGTTTTACAAAAATTTTAGATAAATGTAAATATTTTGATGTTAAATTATTTCCATGATCAATTATAATATATAAACCACTTACAGAATCAAAATTTGTTTTTATGACTGTACCCTCTTCAATAGAAAAAATTTCAGTTCCTATTGGCATTGATAAGTCTATACCATTATGAGGTTTTAATTTTCCTGTTATAGGATTAATTCTTCCACCTGGTTTGAATCCACTTGTAATTTTCCAAAATTCATCTGCAACAGGTTTTAATAAAGCCATTAATTTGTATTATCTGCACCAACTTGTGTCAATCTTTGTTCTAATAAAAATATAGCTTTTGAATAAGGTAATTGAGACGCATTATTAAAATATGCCTGTGAATCTTTTAAAGTTTCTAAAAAACTTTGTTTACTACCTGTTAATGCTAATGTAGAATTAAAAAATGCTTTTACTTCTGCATCTGTAAATTTTAATGCTATTGTTAAAACTAAATTCATAAACTCACAAATAACAGCGTTGGACGTGCTGTCTGCATCAAAATCAAAAGTATCATTAAAATAAGGTAATAATGATCCTGCAAAATTAGTTATTGTTTTTGCTTTACCAGGAACAGGCTGTTCACTTGTTATTGGTGGAATATCTGGAAAAAAATTATTAGTTCCTATCCCAAAAAAGTATTTATCATCATCAAAAGGAATAAATGATTTTTCTTGCCAAACACCATTGTTAGGATTGTAAAAAATAAAAAAATTAGCCACCGAATCACCTGCCAATGGTGTGTCTAATGGATCAACTCTTCCAGGATCACCAGAAAAAATATTGTCATCACCTACTAGAGCATCTATTAAACTATTTACTCCCCAAATTGCGACACCAACTCCAACAAGTTTGAATAAAGGAGCTTCGTTTAGAAACGTGGCTGTCTTTGACCTTGATGTTACTTTTCTTTGTGGCTTTTTTTTGAATAACTGAAATCTTTTTGGCTTTTTTACTGCTACTGCTTTTGCTCTTGCCATTTTTTTCAGTCATTACATTTTTTTGATTTTTTCCATCAAATCAAATTTTTCTTTACCTGCTTTTGCGTATGCTTTCATCTCTCTTTCATAATCTGCATATTTAGAAAGATAATTTCGCATTTGTGCGACAGTTTTACTTTTTGGTTTTTTTGGTGCGCGTTTTTTAAATCCACCAACTTTTGCCATTTTTAATTGTAGGCTTGTGTTATATGTTTTTGCCATAACTCTCTTTTTTTTATTGTTTTGTTAATTTAAGAAATTTATAATTATTGGCTTAACTGCCATAGCTGATCCATCTTCAATTTTATTCGCAAATTTTTTAATATTGTCTTGACCTAAATATTTAACAATAGTAGCCAAATTTTCTTCTAGTTCGTTAGTGTGCATTTCTGTTTTAATTTCTTCATTATTTGGATTAAAACCTTGCATTGTTGTTGCTTGAGTATTATCCATTAATTTTGTTATAAATCCCTGTAAAAAATAACCAACTTTCCCACCCATTGTGTCAAGTTCTTTTAATTTATCTTTTAAATCTTGTACTTCTTTTTCTTTTTCAATGTCTGCTAATTTTTTATTAACTAATTCGTCAACTCTTTTATTAATGTTAGAAGAACTTTCTATAAAATCAACTCCATTTAAATTTACAGGTTCAGTCTCTAAAACAGTTTGATAAAATTCTGTTTTAATTTCTGTCATGTTTCTTTTTTGTTCTCCTGCTGTTCCCTTACCTAAAAGTAGTGTAAATTTTCCTGAAATAATATTTTCTAATTCTTTTAATCTATTTATTAAATCACTAGAACTATTTTTTTTAACTACTTCAAAAGGTCGTGTATTATCTATAATATCATTTTCATAAACAACAGCAGTTTTATAATTATTGTCTTCAATTAATCTATATACGTTATTTAAACTAATTATCATCTGTCCCTATATTTTAATCTATAATAAATAATTGAAATAGTAATTCCTACTCTTAATTGATTGTCAAAAGAAAGAGCATCTTTAATTTCAACATAAGGAAACGATGGACTATTGTAAACAGGTAAATTTTGAATATTTGCATCGTCTTTATATGGAAATCGTACAGGACTACCATTAAAAATTATAATAAGAAAAGGATCAGCACCAGTGGTAATTGGTTCAGGATCAACTACAATACTATAACCTATGCAACCATTTGGTGTAACAAATTCCTCAGAAACTTGATTAGTAGCTAAATCAATTTGTTGTGCTGTTGTGTAAACTTGTTTATTAGAAAACCATTTAATAAACTGATCTTGACTGCCTTTTGCACCTTGTGTAAATATTATTTCATTTGGCTCTACGTGGTCCATATTTAATTATCAAAAAATAATGTTAAATATACTTGAAAGGGTGTTGTAGTTGCTAAAGCTGTATTTGTTTGAATTGTAAATGTCGCACCTGGATCAATTGAAATTGGTTGTATAAATTCATCTCTACCAGTTGATGCTTGATAATAAGTTGCAGAAACATCTTTTATAATTTCAATACCATCTGCAATTATTGTTACTAAAGTTCGATGTTGTTGGTCATTTGCATAATTAACAGCATCTACTAAAGGCACTACAGTTGTAACAGAAACAGCATTAATTGGTCCATTATTTCTTGGTGCTGTAAATGTACTTTGACTAATATTGTTAGTAGTTGCTACACTTGGCACAACATGATAATATTGTCTCCTTTTTAAACCTTGACCAAATTTTAGCCTAAAATTATTTAAAAAAGTTTGGTGTTCTCGTGTGCAATAATATACAACAGCTTGTGCAGTTTGTTCTACTGCTGAATTTGGTGTATTAGTTCCGTTTAAATCTAAAGTACCTGTTTGACCATCGGAAAATTCTGCACGAATTCTAAATTTGTGATCTCTACCATATTGATAAGTAGAAGTCCAATAAGGCAAATTTGTGTCCTGGACCAAATTTTGACCACCAACATTTAATGTAGCTTGGCAATTATCTTGTAAACCTGCTGTTGTATTGTTAATAGAATAAATATCAAAAAATTTAGAGTAACCACGATCTGTGGTTAATCTAAAATTTGAAGTTGCAGATCCACCACCTGCGGCTGTTACAAGTGGATAACCTTGCTGTAATAATACTGGAACACTTTTCATAAATCTAAATTTTTAAGATTTTTAATAAAATTTTACTATAGATTAAATTAATCCAATACCGATTAATTCAAACCATACTCCACCATCATTTGCATCATCTCCTACAGGAATCATTCCACCTATTCCAGTTTTTGCAGTTAATCTTAGACTTATGTCAGATTGTGCAGGAATTAAAATAGGTTGTGATAATTCAAATCTTCCTCTATTTTGTGTAACTAAAGTATTATCAAATTCAGATAATGGAATACCTTTTTGTAAAACAATTCCGTTTACAACTAAATCATAAATAGCTTTCATTACAGAGGCAGAACTATTGCCTCCTACTCCTTGACTATTTTGTGCCATCCAACCTTTGTTGTATTTTGTAATTGTATTTGTTGCACCACTAAATTGAACATAGCCACTTTGAATTGCAGTTACCAAAAAATGTTGTGATTGTGGTAAAACAAAAGAATTTCCAGGAAAATTAGTTAAAGTTGCATCATAAGTTCCAGTAAAAAAAGTTGCAGACAAATCTCCTTGTCCTGAGGCAGCATCTTCTACTTTTAAAATATGATATAAAGATTGATAAGCAATTGTTTTACTGTTGCTTATTGGTAAATTTGCATCTGTTAAATATTTAACAAAATTTGCCTGTTCTACACCAGGCATTGCAATATTTCGTTCTATTGATAAAGGTAAAGCCATTTTTTTTTATTTTTTTTTATTAAATTAATCCTATACCCATTAATTCAGCTCTAATTGCGTAATTAGCAGGATATACAGCGTCTTGAGCAGTTTTAAAAGTCAATTCTAATGAAGTTTGTCCAGGCCAAACAATTGGATTGTTTAAATATAGTGTTCCTCTTGACATTGTTGCCAAATCTGAATCCATATCCATACCCCAAACATCATTTAAGTATTGCACACCATTACAAATCAATGATACTTCTATACCAGGAGCAGGAATTTCCGAATTTGTGTCTCCTGTTGCAATTGGGTTATTTCCTGTAGTAAATCCTTTTTGCCATACTGATCCCTCGGCTAAAAAATTTGCTTCGCTAGTGCCATTATCTGTAAATACTCTTATTCCATATATTATAACGTGTTCAGATGCAGGTCTTACATAACTTCCCTCTAAATTTGTTACTCCCTGTACGTAATTTCCAGAGAACAATGTAGCAGTTGTATTTCCTGTTACAAATTTAGCATCGTAAATTGTTCTGTCTGCTATTGTTTTAGATTGTTGAACAACATTATTTGATGCTCTAAAATAATTTCTAATTTGTTCTTCAAATAAGCCTGGATTGGCTAATCTTGAAGTTGTTTGTGGGGTTAAAAAACTCATAATCTTTTTTTTCTATTTTTTTTACATTAATATTTCGTCTGTCATCATGTCATTGAGAGTAACAGCACCCTGCATTGTATCAACAGGCATAACAGGAGCTTGACCACTTGTACTAACTACGTTTGGATCATTACCAGGTTCTAAATAATTTACTCTTGAAAATCCTTGAAACATTTTATCTGCCAAATCATCTCCAACATCTAATCCAGTAGCACCTAGCATTCCATATCCTAAAGGCTTATATGAATCATCCATGCTATAAATTATAAGACTTCCTAATAGTGCAGGAATAAATGGAACTGCTTGTTTTCCTGTTCCACTTTGAAAAAATTTTACTTTATCCTCTAACTGATCTACAAGTATTCCACCTGCGACACCACCTGCAACAGCTTGTAAAACTGCTGTTACATCAAATTGTTTACTATACTTACTTTTTGGCATTTTGTTTTTTTTAATTGTTATCTTTTTTTCTTTTTTGGCATTACTAATTCAGTAACTTTTCCACCTGTTGCAATGTCTAAAACTAATAGACTGCCCAATGCAACTGCGATATAACTCATAGGTGCATTTTTTCTAAACCATCTTTTTAATTTACGATTGCCATTTAATTCGACTCCGTTCATTTGATAATCAAGTCTTGAAAATCCATCCATTTCTTGAGCAGGTGTAACAACTCTTGAAAATCCTATTTGACTGCTTCTTGGGTTCATATAAATATTTTTTTACTAATATATAAAATTATTTTTTCTTTTTGCCTTTTTTCTTACGTGTTAATAAATAACCTCCGACAACAGCACTACCAATTAATACCCCTAAGGCTGTATTTTTTGTTTTTTCTTCTGTTCTTTCCTCTGAAAATTCTTCTCCATCTGGACCAATGTCTATTCCTGTTTGATCTTCAACAAAATCTGCAACTTGACTACCTATAGGAGAGTCAAAAAAACCGCCATCACTATCACCGCCACCACTTCTTAATTCAGAAAATCCATCATCTTGACCACCAAATTTTTCGCTTAAAACATCAGCACCTTTATCAACTAAATTACTGAGAAAACCTCCATCTCCTCTATTTTCTTGTCTTTGTGCCTGTCTGTCTGCTCTTGCTTGTTGTCTTTGTGCCTGTCTATCTGCTCTTGCTAACTGTCTTCTTTCTTTGTTTCCCTCTCTCTCTATTCTTCTTTGTTCTTTTCGATCTGCTCTGTTTTTTACTCTTGTTTCTTTTCGTGTTGCTCTTCTTTCCGTTCTTCGTTCTTTACCTGTCTGAGATTTTTTCCTTGCTTTTTTTTCTAATCTTCCCTCTTTTGCTTCTGCTCTTAATTTTCTTCTTTGTTGCTGGTTTTTTTCCCTCTCTCCTTTTCGCATTGCTCTTTTTAGTTCTCTATCTGCTTTTCTTTTTTGTCTTTCTTTTTTTCCTTGCAAAGACAAATCAATCATTTCATCAACAGTTGCAGAACTATTGCCAAATCCATTGTTTATTGATCCATTTAAACCAAATTTTGACATTTTTTTAGCTATTCTTTTTCTACTTCTTTCAGCTTTTAAATTTTCTAATGGACTCATATTAAAGCCTACATTTTTACTTGCAGATGCTTTTTCACTTCTCGACTGTCTTTCTGCTTTTCGTTTTGCTTTCTTTAGTTTTCTTTCCAGTTTTCTTTTAATCATTCCAACTGGAATTGCATTCATACTGTGATAACCCTCTAATTGAGTAACATTTTTTGTGTCTTGTGGATTAACTCTTGAAAAACCATTTAATGCTGATAATTTCATAAAACTTTAAATTTTGATTGTGTGTAATATGGTACTTGTTTAAATAAATACATTGTTCTTTTATCTTTATAACTTTCTTTACCTTGTTGATCTTGACCAATTACCAGATCAATAGGCAAATCATAATCATCTAACATTACAAATATATGGTTAAAATTTTTAGGATCGTTTTTTTCCGTTGCAACCATTTTAAAAGAATGTCGAACACCTAAATTAAGCAAAAATTCTGATAGAAGAACACTATAATCTACACAATTACCAAAACCATCTCTTAATGCTCTAGTACCATATCTTATAATTTGATTATTACTTTTATCTTTTTCAAAATAAACATGATTAAAAATAAACTTAGATATTTTTTTAATGCTTTCTAAATTGTTTTTTAAATTATGTCTTGCAATATATCTAGAAAAAAAAGGATTTTTTGATCCAATTATTGCATATTTTTTCATGTTTTCAATCGTGTCAAATTGGTCTGCCTGTCGTTTTATAAGAGTTTTCAATTTTATTGCAATTATTTGTTTTAATAAACTTATTTCGGTCCACTATTTCTCCCCTTTTTAGGTCTTTTGGGTTGGCTTTCCAATGCAATATATTAATTTTTTCACCTTTATACCTTTGCTTTTCTACGTTTTTGACATTCATATAAACACAATAATTGTAATTAGCCTCTAAAAAATTAGGATTGTCTTTAATATTCATCATTATATAAGCTGTATTAAATTTATCGTAATTAGTATGTGTAATATAATACACTAACTTTTTATATGAAGTGTGTTCGTCAATATAATATTCATCATTTTTGCCTTTATTTAAATCAAATCCAGGTATCCAAACTGCATTATTTGGTCTATTTTTCCAATAAACAATTAATTTAAATCTTGAAATATTCTTAGGAGGATTTTTTAAACCTTGTTTTCCATTTTTATATTCTCTTTTAGGTTTTTCAGCCTGTAAATTTGCCTCTCTGTGGTCGTTTTTATATTCTTTGTATAAAGTTTGCAGATCAACATTATTTCCATTAATATTCATATCTCAATTTTAGTTAGTTTATATGTTCCGTTTTCGTTTTCGCTTATTTCAATGTTATAAAAAGGATTATAATAATTTTTTTTATAATCTTCTGCCTGTTTTAACTCCTGTATTGTCCCAATTATATAAGTTTTTTTTGGTGTGCTATACTCTAATGAAGTTATTTTTGATTGCAATATATTCACTCTGCTATATAGTTCTGTTAATAGTGCTGTTTTTGTTGCTAATTGGTCTTTTAATTTTACTTCCAATAACTCCAATTTTATTCTTTTGTCGTTTACTTTCTTATATGAAGAATAGTTAACAGTTCTTTT
>Ga0209337_1001501_pt1 | contig 17652 bp, 19 predicted proteins | sample LinPmetageLP53_FD_184044 | JGI IMG/M metagenome (GOLD analysis project Ga0209337, IMG submission 184044) | Marine viral communities from the Pacific Ocean - LP-53 (SPAdes) (version 2) | ecosystem: Environmental > Aquatic > Marine > Oceanic | place: Pacific Ocean | collected 2010-02-08 | reverse complement strand
TCACATGGGATACTTGGACATTATTCCTTGATGACATTTGAAAACATTGGTCCTGCTAGAGCGGAGCTCTTTGCGGTGCAAGCGCAGATAATGAAAAGTGATCCGTAAAAATTAGTATCTTTGTTAGAGTATGGAATTTAATATTCGTAAACTAAATTCTACTGACTACGAAGACATACTTGTTAGTTGGTGGAAAGACTGGGGATGGGAGCCTCCGGCAAAAGATTTTTTGCCAGATGACGGTGAAGGTGGTTTAATAGTATTAGACGATGACATCCCTGTATGTGCAGGGTTTATATATATAACAAATTCAAAAGTAGCCTGGGTGGACTGGATTATATCAAATAAGAATTATGAAAATAAAAAAGCCAAGCACAGAGCTGTCAAATCTTTAGTTGACTCATTGACTCAAGCTTGTAAGGCAGGAGGAAGTAAATACGCCTATGCCCTAATAAAGCATGATGGTTTGATTGATACGTATAAAGAATTAGGCTATATGAAAGCAGACAATTACTCACAAGAAATGATAAAACAATTATAATATGGGCGTAGGAACAGCACTAACGGTAGCAGGCTTAGTTGTATCTGCAGCGGGAACAACGAACAGTTTTATACAAGCAGGTAAGCAGAGAAAAAGACAAGAAGAAGCGGAACGACAAGGCAAGAAAGCCTTCAACGAATCAAAAGATACTATTAAAACCCTCTATGAAGGTGAGAGATCAATACAAAAAGAAAAGTACGAGCTTGCTAGAGAGGCAGGCCTATCGGGTCTAGATCAAATTGTCCAAGCAGGACAAGAAGGAGAACAAAGAGGTGTTATTGCTACAGCTGGTAGAGCTAACATATTCAATCAGCAGCAGCAAGCAAGGACTAGAATTGCAATGGGAGAAGAGATGTCTGAAATTGAAAAAGCGCAGATTAGAGAAAAACAAAGAGTTCGTAATGCATTAGCTAATATTGGTCTACAAGAAGCAAGAGGTCAACAAATGATAGCTGCCGATGCAAGAGCTGCAAGACAAGCGGCTAATCAAGCTGGTGTAAGTGGTCTTATGTCTATGGGCACTCAAGCTATGAAGCTTCCAGGTCTTTATGGGAGTAGCACGCCCGCGACAGGAGAAGCTGGAATGTTAGACTTTGTTTCTGACAAGGGTAATATGGATACTCTAAGTGCTATTAGATCTAGAGTAGGTGAAAATCCAAGTTTTAGTGATGTGTTTGGTTCTGTTAGTTCAAGACCAGTCGTTCCTTTTGATCCTAATTCTGTTCCAGTTTTAGAAGATGATATAATATTTGATAATTAAACTATGGCACTAGGATTTGGATATGTAAGGGACGCAAAACCAATGCAAATAAATTGGGGTGAAGTTGGTCAAAAGATGACCGATGCTATCTCTTTAGAACTTACAGACAGACAGAACAGAAAAGACGATATAAATAAACAGCTTAATGCGTACGAACAAAACCTTCTAGATCAACCTCAAGGAACTAATGCTGAGGTAAATAGATTCATGGGAGACTTTACATCTGATGCAGGTGATGCCATGAGGAATTCAGAGCGATTATTAAAAAGCGGGCAATTGTCAGAGCGAGATTTTTACAAGTTCAGAGCTAACGCCAACCAAGGCACTACTCTTATGTTTACAGCTGGAAAAAAATTTAATGAGGGCTATGATGAGTCCATGCGTCGTTTTGCTGCAGGTGATAGCCAGGCAAAAGAAAACTGGATGCGCCAACAGACTGAAGCGTTTTTAAACTTTTCAAACAATGGAGCTTACATAAATCCCCTTACGGGCGAAGTTAATGTAGCTAGAAGAGATAAGGTAACCGGAGTTATATCTACCAAGCCAGGGGATTTTGCAAATGCATCAGAGCTTGTTCAGCAAGCTACAAGACAGTACAATAGTTTTGATTTGGACGGAGCTGTAAATAATGCAGTTAAAGGCTTAGCAGCAACCTTAATTCAAGAGAGTGACGGGCGAACTACTAAAGAATTTTTCTTAGCTTCCCAAGAGGGTAATTTAGGCGATGCAGAGCAAAAACTTCTTAACGATGCGAAAAAAAATATGGTTGCTTCTTTTACTGTTAATCCTGATAATGTGTCAAGCATTTTAACGGGTAACATAGGGGTAGCTACCAACGGTAGCACCTATGATTTCACATATGATGAAACAAAAGCTAAGAACAACCCACATCTTATACTTGTTAACCCTGACGGCACAAATAATTTTGATACTGCTAATGGTAAAAAACAACTATTAGCTGCACAGAAATATGCAGAGTCTAGATTTGAAGCGTCGTTGGGAGGGGAACGAAAAGATGAACAAGATCCAACTAAACAACAAAAAATAGTCAACCAACAAGCTCAAGATAGGATAGATCTAGCAAGAGAAAAATTTGAATTTGACAAGACTGAAGTAAAACCTCCGTCATCTGATCAAGTAAAAGCTAAATTGCTTAAAGACAAAGAGATAGGTTATTTAAAAAGTATTGATAATGTTATATCAGGAGATATATCAACGGCACAGGCATCTATTGATGCAATGATACAAGGGGCAAATGTTATTTATGGAAAATCACCAGGTATTCCTAATATAAAAAATGCCACACGATCAAAGGACGGAAATACTTTAACAGTGACTAGAATAAATGCTGACGGTAGTACTTCTGAAGCTATTCCTTATGACATTTCAGATCCAAATAAAGCAGGTGAGGTAATGGTTGAGTTATTCTTTCCTGATGTAAAAAGTTCTTATGAAGAGTTGTTAACTGATTTTAATCGGCAAGGAGGATTTACACAGAGGGAAATTAGAAATCCTAACTATACAGTAGACGAAAAAGGTTTGCCTACAGACCCTAACGAAAAAGAATTTTTACCTAATCCAAATTATAAAGGCGCATCTGAAGCTGGTAAAACAAAAGGTACGGTTACTATAAAAGAAGATTTTAATTCGGCAGAGGTTTTAGGAGAAAATGCTGGTGATGAGAAGTTATTAAAAGATATAATAAATGACGTTGATGTAGGAAGCTATTTCTTTTCTGCAGATGCTCCGTTATCCAGATCTAAGGCTATGAATGAAGGAGCCGAAAAGGCTTTTGACGTACTAAAACTAGAATTACCTAACTTAGATGTAAGAACAAAAGCGACTGCTAATGGGTTGGAAATTAAGATACCGAGTTTGTTTGAGGGGACTCTTACGCTAACAAATAAATACACAACAGGCGGACAGACAGAACAAAATTTTAGGGATGCTATAAAACAGATATTTAATTCAATAGCTAAAGGCACCCCTTTTAATAAATCGGAGTTTGAAAAATAATAATGGAAGAAGAAATATACATCACTCCTAATGGTTTAGAACTAAGTGAAGCTGAATTGCGAGAAGAATATGGTAAAAGGTTTGACGAGTTTGTAAGTCAAGGTTTATTAAAAAAAAAATCTGAGGGCGAACTTGTTGATGTAATAGAAAAGCCACCAACACAGCAAGAATTAAATTCAAATGATTTAGAGGTACTGCAAAAAGATTTTGTTTTTCCAGAGCAGCAACAAGAGCAACAACAAACTAACGTAGTTGATGAAATCCCTGAAGTATTAGAAGAGGAGACAGTAGAAATTACACCAGAACAAACATCGGAACAGAGAGCTTTCTTAGAAGGAAAAGGTGTAAACGTGGATGCTATTCTAAGAGAAAGAAAGTTTGGAAACAAAGATACCACGGGCACAGAGGCTGGTGATATAGCTCTAGAATATAGCACTTATATTACCAACAACGCATCTCAAGATATACAGACTGATCTTCAGTCGCCGAATTTAAAACCCGTTCAGAGAGAAGTAGAAGAAGAGGTAGAGATAAAGCCTACAACTATAAAAAAAAATATACTTGATGAGTTAAAAATAGATCAAGATGATTATTCTAAGTGGGAGGCTAAAACACAAAGAGAGGAGTCGGCGTCTTTTAAGTTTATAAAAGATATTATAGCCACTGATGAAGGTGAGGTTTTTGATCAAGAGAAAAAAGATACAGAGAAATTACTTTCATATAAGATGGAGGTAATGAATAATCTAAGACAAGATATTTCTACTGTCGATTCTAGATTAGAATTAGCAAAAGATCCTAAAGATAAGCTGCAGCTGTTAAACATTAAAAAACAACTTGAGGCAAAGTTAATAGAGGAGACTAACCTATTAAATAAAATGGGATCGTTATTTCCTAAATACAAAGAGCTTACATATGATTTGGATTTACAACGTAGAAAAAAAATATATGATGCGGGACAATCTAATATTACATTTAATGTTCCAGGTTCACCTGTTCCTGCTCCAATTAATGTAAAATTTATTACAGAGCTAGGGGAAACAGCCAAAACAATACCCACAACAATAGCTAATTTTGCTTTAGGTTCTGGAGCAGCAATATTTTCTTTAGTTGATCAAGTATTAACGGGTGTGGGAGCAGATAAAAAAGGTGTCCTTGCGGGAGTTACAGAGGCTCTTTTAGACACAAGCGAGGCATTAGACATAGAGATAGGCCCTGTAAAAAGATCAGGCGTTACAGAAGGTAAGCCTGTGACGGTGGCTGGTAAACAATATATAGTAACTGAGGAAGGAGATGTGATTGATCCTATCACCAATGTTAGTATGATAGGTATTATATCAGACGAAAGGTTCGAAGAAATAAAAAAAAGAGCAAAGAATGTAAAGTTCTCTGAAACAAATTACAGCGGAGGAAGTTTAGTCCAAGGAGGAGTACAAACAATAGCCAACCTTGTTGGTTTAATAAAGGGGGGTCAAAGATTATCAAAAGCCTTAGGAATATCTGGAGGCTTTGGCATGGGGCTTGCCTCATACGCAAGCACAGCTGCTCAATCAGTAGAAGATATGAGAGCAGATTTAGTACGCGCTGGTCTAACAGAGGATGAAGCTTTAACTAAAGCAGCAATTGCTGGAAACGCTATAGCTACATTAGATGGTGTGTTTTCTGGTCTAGCTGGATCTAATACCAAAGTATTAAGTAGTCTTCAGGGGTTTAAAACAGCCATAACTAATGCGGTTAAAAAAGATGGTAAGAAGTTTACTGTCAATGAGCTAAAAAGAAAGGCTATAGATTTAGCAGAAGAAAATCTTAAAGAGGTATACATAGAAGAATTGCCGGTATTGTTTTCTGAAAAAGCAATAAACGCAGCAGTAAATGAAGTCACTGATTTGTCTGTGCGTAACAGTAAAATAAAAGAAAGTGAGATTATGGAAACCATAATTATGACTTTAGGAGCGACGACAACTCTAGGTTCTAAAAATTTACTATCAGGTAACAGAAGATTAGATGCCTTACGATATGTGGCTCGAAATGTAAGTGACTTAGATCAGACAGTTAATGAATTAGTAAAAAACAACAACATCACAGAGCAGCAAGGCAAAGAAGTGTATGATGAAATCTATGCCATGCAAATAGCGGAGAATAGAACCAAGGGTACTATAGTCAACTCTGATAACATGCTCGAAGTTTCAGATTTATTAGATCAACGACAGAGATTAATAGATCAAAAGAAAGGATTGGAAGGCCCGTTGGTAGAAGAGATAGATAAAAAAATCGCTGATGTTGATGAGCAAATTACCCAAGCAAAAGAAAGAGACAATCAACAAACTAAAACAGAACAAGATGCCGATACAATCGAAAGCTCAGATGAGGTACTTAATGAAGAACAATCCGAAGTTGGCGAAACAGTGGCTGAAGGAGACAATCAACCCACAGAGCTTGCCGGAGAGACTACACAAGCCCAAGACGAAACGACCGTCGAACCAACCCAGGAGGACCAGGTTAAGGTTGAAGACATTCAAGATACGGAGATAGTTATTGAAGAGGGTAAACCTCTAACAGTAAATGAAAACAAACAAGTCTTTAGAGCAGTACGTGACCCTAAAACACCTAAAGAAACAAGACGTAAGGCTTTCTTGGATATAATTAATAAAATAAAAACAAAAGGTAAAGTAGCAGCGCGTGCAGCGAAGTCTTTAATAAAGGAAGTGGAGGGTCTTAATTTTGCCAATCCTGTTACAGTAGAAAAAACTATTCAAAAGATTACAAAAACATTTGAAAAGGCAAACAATGTAGAAGCATTGAATACAGCAAAGGAAACAAAAGATAAAATTAAAGATGCTGCAAGCAACAAAAACCTAGACCCTAATGTTTCTGCAGCAGCTAAAGAGTTTTTAAGGATTGATCCTTTAACTGTGGATGATTTGACTAAATACCAACAAGAGGCAAATAAGTTATTAAAAGGACTTCGCCCTACAAGAAGAACTAAAACGGGAATAAATGTAGCGCCAGCTGTAAACATAAAATCTACTGAAGAGTATTCAGCAAAAGAGAATGAGGCTCAAGAGAAACGTGAAGCTCAAATACAAGCAGATGCCTTTGAAGCTTTAACAGGTGTACCTCCTGGTGATTTATCATTGAGCGAGGTGCGTGAAACTATAGAAGCTTTAAACACCACGGATGAAAATAAAAAAAAGGAGGCAGCTCCTTCTGAGAAGAAAAGTAAAGTAATATTTGATGCTCTTAAAAATGCATTTAGTGTGTTTACCGCCGTTGTAGACGAACAGTTAAAAACGCAAACAGATCCTTTTACTGGAGAAAAGATTGAAATATCTAACAAAGATAAGCAGCTTGTGCGAGCGTTTATGAACATGGATTTAAATGTTCTAACAGATCAAGAAGCATTGCAAGCCCTAGACTCTCTAATTAATTTTGCCACTAACGCATCGACGGGAGGAATGGGTAAAGTTGTAAGTAGTTATGTAGGTAAAACTAATATAGTAAAAGCTATTAAAGATGGTCTTAAAGGTATTTCTTTAAATGATGCGGGGAATTCCTGGTCAAATAACATTGCTTCAGTTCCTCTGATGCTTGAAATGATTTTTAAAGGACAGTCACGAGCTGCAAAGGTTCTAGCTTTATCAGGCTTTCAAGATGTTATTAATGGCAGCGCTAAAGCTGAAACACAAACCCGGCAAATAGAAGAAAACTTTGTTAAGAAATTTGAAAATTCAAAACCTAACGGAAAAGATTTTAATACTTCAGTAAACATGACTGAACGAGGTATGTTTGCTTTTATGAGAAGAACATTAGTTGGGACAGAGGTAGAGCAACAAGAAGAATTTAACAGAAAAAAAGGTCTTATTTTAGAGTCTATAGAGAAATTAAAAGCAACTAAAAACAAGGCAGATAATGAGAAAGCCGATTTTTATCAAGAAGTCTTTGATAAAATTCTAAAAGATTCTAATAATGTTACAGATGTTGAATCGAAGGTAGACAAAAAAAATATTGAAGCTGTTGAGTGGATGACTGAAGAGTGGAGTAAACACTATAAAGATTTAAGCGATACTAATTTAAATATATATAATAAAAAACTAGACCAAGATATAAACTATACTCCTGATGTGTTTAGTTTGCTAGAGCCAGATACCTCTCAACAAAAAATAGATGAACCGATGTTTGATACATCAGGAAGAAGAATCTATAACAAAGAAACAGGTGTGTTAAGAAAATCTAAACGTCCAAAATCTTTGGATGGAACTAGATATGTTAACTTAAGTTTCGATACATCAAATATAAATAGTTTACGTAAAGCTTTGACTGATATTAATACGGCCGCTGCCATACAACAAGTGAAAGGTTTTACTGAGTCTGGAGATTTTGACAAACTAATACCTAAAAAAGCTGATAGAGATATAGTTTATAATCGAATGAAAGATTACATAGCTAAAAAAAGAGGCCTAGACTATACTCCTCAATCAGCAAAAACCGCTTTAAAATATTTAAATACACTAACATCTTTAGGGGTTTCTAGAACTTTAGGAAGTATTGGCCAATTTGCAAAACAGCTTACCCCACTGTTTAATACAATGGTTAATGCAGGAGGGGTGAATACTATAGATGGAATGAGATTATTTACCAAGCCTTCAGTTATAAATTGGCTTAAAAACAGTGGTTACGATATAGCCAATAGAGGAATCTCAGCGTCAGCTAACTTAGAAAGTTTAAGTAGAAAAATAGACGAGGCTGCTAATAGTAAGCCAGAAAAACTTAGACGCGGTTTCCAAAATATACAAAATTGGTGGATTGACAAGCTATTAGTAGTTCCAGATAAAATAGCAGCTAATGCATCTTGGATGGCTTATTATGTAAGGGAAATGAAAAAGCAAGGGATTGATGTTACTGCTCCAGGTTTTGATTGGGAAAATCATAAAATAAATAAAAAAGCTGGGGACTATGCTCAACAACAAGTTGATAGACAACAAAACATATCAGATCGTGATTTACAAGGACAATTATTTAGCTCTAATAATCCTTATGCTACCCTTACAAGACAAGTTTTATTGCCCTTTTCTAATTTTTTATTAAATCAAAAAGCACGAATGTATTCTGATGGAAGAACCCTAGTTAGCAAAACGGCAACTAAAGAAGACAAGACTGCTGCCTTAAGATCAATAGGGGGCCTTGCAGTTGAAACAGCTGTATTTAATGGTTTAGGATTATTACTTACTCAAGTTACGGCTGCGGCTTCAAACATTCTTATGGGAGAAGACGATGAAGAGCAAGCTGCAAAAGATTTAGATAACAGAATAAAGGGAAGGAAGCAAAATGTACTTTTAGATGTACTTAATCCGGCTCCTCCTGCAGATGATTTAGTAATCAGGGCGATAAATGGGGTTATAAAAATGATAGACGATGATGAAGATCCTTATCAGTTTTTTGAAAGTAATAAAAAATTAATTGAGGATTTAGGATTGATTAGTATATCCGCAGATAAGGTATATGAATTATATGATTTTGCTAATGTAATGGCCTCAGGAGAGTATAAAAAAGAAAATGCTTTTGGAGGAAGCAAAACGCACAAGCTATCAAAAGACGAAAAGAAAGCTGCTCAATACAGTACATTATTACTAACTCTTTATACTTTAGGTGCATTGCCAGCTGAAGCTGGGAGTATAGCCCGATACAACATGCGAACTATAAAAAGAAACGCATCTAAAGCGCCTAAATATTTAAATGCCGATCAACAAGCAAGGCTTAAGAAATCCAACCCGCGCAGGTGGGAAAAAGAGTATGGGAAAAACAGTGATTATCAAAGAGCCAAAGAAAGAGCTAGCAAAAGAAGAAGAGCTAGAAAATAACAATAGATAGTAAGTACATCACTAAAAGAGTGATGCAAACTGCGCCTATAAAATCATAGTCTGGACTAAACTTCATCGGTTACTGACTCGCCAACGCTACGAAGCTTTTTAGTTAATGAACTAACCTCTCCCTTTAGAGGGGTATATTCTTTATCCATAAGGTGTTCGTAAATTGAGTTCAGTGATGCATGAAGATCAGCCATTACAAAGTTTATATTTTGTATACGCTTGTGCTCAATTGGAGGTAATCCGTTCATGCCCTCTAAGATATAAATTATTTTGAATAAAAAAAATACCTTACTACTTAATACTCAGCAACATATTCTTATTATAATAATCTAGATATGAATCTGAGCTAATCTCATGTAAGGTTTCAAATACCATGTCATCATAATGGGAAAGCACTACAACAAAGAAAAAAGGTTTTTCTCTTTTGATTACTCCTGCAAGCTCAAGCACATCATCAGGAGATTCTATATAGTTAATGTCTACATACCTCTCTATCTGCATTACTATGGGGACTGAAGTGTATAGATCATGGCGCATCAACTCCAAAACAAAATCACTGTCGAAGGTATAAAGATAACCTTCATAACTACTAGCATTAACCTCTGTATACTTGCGCGTCGAATCCATACTCTTTTAATTCTTTTATCCTATACTCCTGGAGCTTAGACACTCTACCCTTTTTAGTTTTAACCTCAACAAATAAAACCTTGTTGGTAGGGTGTAGAGCTAACAAGTCAGGTATGCCATTCTTATTGGTTTTAATAAGTTTAAGAACATAGTAACCTTCGGCCTCTAGCTCCTTAATTTTTTTTGACTGTACTTGTTGCTCGGTCATTATTATCTATCTAATACATTGCTTGAATAATTAATTATTTCTCCTTTTTTATTTCTTGTGTATTCAGATTTATATCTTAAATTTTTATATTTTTCATTACATTTTATCTCATAGGTCATTATATCTCCATAACAATTATAAGTAGTTTCATAGCCAAGGTTTTTATCAAACTTTAAATAACTATACCACATTTCTTTTTTTGAATTGTAAAGTTTTAAATTTTTATTTTCTCCTAATATATTTTTCATAATTATAAATTTAGTAAATCTTTTTTGAAGTGATTGAGGGTGTAATCCTTCTTGTTAATAACTGCCTTATAGATCTGGTCCTCTATACCTCCCTCAGAGAAGACCCAGTAGACCTCATTCTTTTTACGTTCCTTTGTCGTCATCCTATCGCGAGACTGCCAATAACTAGTGGCACTGAAGTCAATGTTGTAATACACAAGACAGTCAGCCTGTCGCAGACTAATTCCTTCTCTACCGCTTACAATTTGAAGGGCGATTGATTTTTTAGTGTTAACAAATTCTTTGAGCTCAGTGGTAAGATTATCTTGAAATACTTCTTGAAGAGCCTTCAGCTCTTGTTTAAATTTATAGAATATACCTATCTTCTTGCCCTTAAATTTTTCTTTAATGAACTGAGCCTTAGTTAGATCTAGTGTTTTAGAGGCTCCACTCTCAAACTTTACAGTTCCAGAGTAGATCTGATGTAGCTTCATCATAAGTTTTACCGGAGTATCTGCTAGTATTACCTCAGACTCACCCTCCACTACTAAATTCTTCTGAAGTTTAGCAGCCACATTATAGGTCAGCGAACTCATCTTTACGTGCAATATATGCTCATTAGTCTTTACCTGGAAACCTGCTTCCTTCTGGCTGTACGCAATAAAATAAGGTTGCATCGCGTCCATTATACTAGGCATGCCATTCGAGTAGTCTTTAATGTTTAAACCATTGATGGGGCGTTGGGTTACAAGGACATGGGTGTCACAGAACCGGTAAAAGTTTATAAAGCGTTTAAACGGGTTACCTGGGATAGCATATACTTGATGGTACATCTGACTGTATGACTCAGGAGTTGGTGTTCCAGATAGCAAAATAACTAACGGGTCATTCTTTTGGATTATTATTTTCACTTGCTTTGCTCTCTTGCTAGGCTTGGGAAATGCGCCCAATGAATGGGCCTCATCTAATACTACTAGGTCGAAGCTGCCTTCTATCTTATGTAAGCTCTCATAGTTAATTACCTCAAGGGTAAAGCTAGGCTTTAGCAGCTGGTAGTCAGCCTCGATTGAACTAATCGCTTTCTTCTTTGTAATAAACAGAACCCTTTTAGCTCCCATTTCTTTGGCTATGCCTAAACTTGTAAGTGTCTTTCCGGTTCTGACCTCCATGGCTAGGTAAACAAAACCATGCTCTGCAATTACATCTGATCCTTTAGTTATTATTTCCTCCTGATAATCTCTAAACTTCATAATAGTTTATGTTGCACTTGTCCCTCTGACCGTGGTTTAATTCTTATCCAGTTACCTACCATGTCTCTGTCAGCCTCTGGCTCTAATCCTTGACTGTAAACACAATAGGCTACCATCCATTTACCAAATTTAAACTTTGATATTTTAAACTTACCACTCTCATAGTCATCATAATGGGATAGAAAGTCATAGTACAATGGGTTGAGATGTAGTTTTGTATTTACTTTAAGTAGTGGATTGGCAGGGCTATTGCCCGTTACACCACACCACGCGCAAAAATCAGGGTTCGTTTTCATAATAAGACCTTTCAAATCGCGATTAATAGAGTCGCTTTCAATAAGTCCTGATTTTAAATATAGCTGTAGGTTTTTAATCATGTAGTTATCAAACTGACACCAATCATCTTGATCCCACTCCTCTCCAAACAAAAACTTTCCAAACTCCTGCATAGGAGTAAATGACGGTGTGTAGTGTGAGGCTATCTCAAGCTCCCATCTTCGTCGTGCGAATGATGCCCCACTACCTTTAATAGTATAGTTAGTTGTAAGAGCAACCTTAGGTGACTTGCTAAATGGTATCTTTATGGAATCCTTATTTTTTTTCTCTACGGTTATCCCTTCGGTTATGACGCTAAACAATCTTTCAAAGTCAAAGTATTTTTTTACATCATCAAAGACTAACACTTGCGTGTCCGCAGATACTAATTGATAGGGAAAGGATTTGTCAAAGTTAAAAGACTTACCATCTATCATAACTAATTTCTTCATGTGACCCAAGGCTTGAAGCCATATACCTTTACCGGTTCCTCCATTGGCATCGTCAATTGAAATATTCTCATCGTTTAATATAACGGCAGGACAGTAGGATATGTTTTTGTGCGCGTGCATCATGTAGCCTAGGGTAGACTCAAGAGTAATGATTCTTTCTTTTTCCTTGTTAGCAATGTTACTTATAAAGGTTTCGAAATTATTCTTTTTTACCTCACAAGAAGTGTATGTTCTGTTTATGACATGGTCTTTCCAAATATAAGAGTCAAGATCTAGATAGTCGATTGCAATCACCTCCTCTTTGGTTATCTTAACTGCACAATTCTCATAGTACAAGTATGCAGTATCTGTATTGTCCTCATTAAAATAAACATCTATCGTGGCTAGCAAGGATAAAAAGTCCTCCTTAAAAAGCCTTGTCTGATCAGCAAAATAATTATACACAGCCATGTCTTCAAGCCCGTGCAGATGTTCTAAAATAAAATCTTTAATCTCTCTCTCAGAACAGTGGTCTATAAGGTTGTTGGTAACACGTACAAACACATAGTTCTTTTGACCTTCAGGGCAGAACTTAAAGAAGCCATTCATTTCAAGAAACTTTTTAAATATCAGAGGTATTGCTTTGACCACTCCCTTTGAACTCATCGTCCAGAACTTAACCGAGTTGTCCTCTTCTGCCTTTTCAAGTACGGAGTCTATTACATCATTCGCCAAGTTCGACTCCTGGAGGTCTTGACGTATTGCTTTTTTTGACTCCCCTCTTCTTAGCCGCTGCTGAATATCATTTATCTTTTCATCATCCTCATAGAACTTTGTGTTAAAGTTTTGTGTGTTTGAGTATGCTGACTTGATGGTTGTGTTAATCTCATTAGCAGTAAAGTCACTACTTTCATACTTTCTCAATAGCATAGATGCCGTTAATTGAGTGACACCATAGTCATTAAAAGCCATGGCTAAAATAAATGCATTTTGGTTTCTTTGGCCTGGTGACATGGGATAATTTTTCTCGTGCCATTTAGTAAGTATCTCTATAATTTTACTCTCATCTGTAATTGGTATAGTTTTAGCTACGCTGTCAGTATTGTATTCTTTATACTCTAAATCTTCTATTGTCTCCCAAGTCTTTGCTTTAGTATTAATGTATATTAATGGGTCATAGGACTCATAGCAAACCCTACTTAGATTTTTAGAAGTGGTATCAAAAAACTTAGAGTTAAAATGTTTCTCCAAAGCATTGAAATAACCCACGTGGTTTTTAGGGTCAGCAGGTATCCTTACTAAAACTTTCAGGCCTTTTCCAGAGGGTGAAACAAAACAGCTATAGACGTAAGGATTCTTGCAAAACTTCTTCTTATCCTTTAGAAGCTGCTCCTTTTTAGAGTACCCATCAAAGTCTAAACATATTAAACCACTATGCTCAATTATTGATACGTCTGATCTTTTGTTAAACTGACCAGAAAAAACGATGGAAGGAAGTTGTTTTTTAATTTCGTTCCGTTTCGTTTTATCTTGTTCTTTTCGTATTGATTTAACCAACTCTTTCGATGCTCCGGTTTTAATTCTATTTAAGATAACATCAACGTCTCTGAAGAAAGGAGCAGTAGTTGTGTTAATATTTTTAAAGATTGTGACAGTATATGACATTAAAATGTTGGTTTTATGTTGATTTTATTATTGAATAGCCTTGCATTAGCAGGCATTATGTTAAAAATGTTGGTTTTAAAGGTCATTATAAATTTAGAAATAAATAAATATAAATATAAATATATATATATATATAGAGAAAAATATTTTTAACATTTAACATAAAAAAAAAGGGGGAAACAATTCCCCCTAGTTTAGTTAGGGTTAATTAAAATGGTAAATCCTCATCAGGATTTTCTTCAGCAGCAGAAGTTTGGGTAGGAGCTGCAGCTTCAGAGGTAAACTCTTTGTCAAGCATAAGCTTGCCTAATTTATGGGCTACTTTGTTTTCTGCGTCCCATATATCTATGGTTATGCCACCGTCTTCCCACATCGCTGCTTTGACTTTTATCTGGTGTCCGTACTTTTCAGTCTTCTCTACTTTTCCAGGGATTGTTTTGACTGCCTTGCCAAGGTTATCCAACTGTAGGTTGCCATAGTATTTATTTTTGATTGCCATAGTATAAATTTATTAAGTTAAAATTGTGTTATAAATAAAAGATTCAATGTTACGAGTTCCCTCTTTATGCTGCAAGTATCTTGATACAGCTTCCTGAGTTTTTTGTTTACCCCTAAGTAATACCTCGTCCGTAGATGGGTGTATACCAATCTCATAATACTTAGTTCCATCCTTTCGTGTTTTTTTAATGTTCCCAATAGCAAGAAACACAAGAGGTAATTTAAAAATAGACTGATATATAAAAGCTTGGGTGTCGTATGAAGAGTCAAACTTTACTGCTTGAGGAAACCTCTTTACGTTATCCGTTGTTTTATAGTCCAATATTATGTCATTAGAAATCAACAAGTCTGCCTTGCCCTTAAATTCGACATTAAAAATTTTCTCAATACCTGGGAGCTCGGTCTTTGCTTTCTTGTCAGTAATGTATTCATAAATAGATTTCTTGCCTATAGTGTTGTCGTTAGTTTTAGGATTGTTTTTATCCAAGAACCACTCTGCTTGTTCCTCTACTTGATCAGCCTCTTTCCGAGTCAGAGCAATATCAAGACCATGCTCAACTAAAAACTCCTTGTAAGCTTTACCTCTTGTCTCGGTCTGATCCCAAATAAGATAGGTATCTTTCTTTTTAGGCTCAAGACATAAAGTGTGGAAGTATGACCCTCTGATCATCTTGTCAGTCACCTTTGTCTTGCATCCATACTGCTCTTCATCGTATAAAAGTTTATACACATCGCTATTTGATAGCCACTTTTTTCCATAGTCTCCGTAATACTTCTTGTCATCACGAAGGTTTTTAATTATTTCTTTATTGCTCATCTATTTTTATTTTTAATGCTTGTAATGCCTTGTAGGCTTCGTTGTTTGATAGTCTCAGTGTACCTAGCTGTATGTCCTTCTGTTTTATCTTTTCATGCAGACTGTTTAAACTATCCTTATAATAATTGTCATATTCAATCTTAGCCAATTCATTTGAATTTTTTAAGGTCTGATTTGCTTTTTTAAGTTGAATGTTCTCGGATCGATAGGCGTCCATTTTTTTTAACTTTGCTTCAACTACCTTCATTTTTTCCTCACAAGATTGTTTTTTCTTAATCACTGGCTTAAGACCTTTTAACTTAAACTTGTCATGGTTTTCTTCAAAAAAAACTTTCAACTGTTTTAAACAACCAGAACCAAAATTAGGTGTTTTCATTAAATCACTCATGGGCGTGTCAATTACCTCTCCTATCGTGTCAAACCGATAAAGTCGGTTAAATAAATAGGCTGGTAGATATCCGTGAATTCTTAAAGCGTGCAATGTAGTGTCTTCGGTTATATATTTTATCTCCATATAGTCTGGATCAAAATATTTTTCTCTTAATGTTCTAGGCATCGACCTCTCCTTTAAATTCAGTTAGTGCTACCTCGTCATAGTGATCAGAACTCTTTAGCCACTTCTCTGCATCCTCCCACTTACTGCCCTTTGCTAGTGCTTCTTTTACTTTTATAATGTCTTTAGCAAAGTCCCCGGTAGGTTTAGCTTTAGCTTTTTTCTTAGACACCGCAGGAGCCTTGGGCATAACAGTAGCTAATTGCTCTCCATAGGCATCAACATCCTTGTCGGAAATTATACCAAGTTGACTAGAAATTTGGTAACGTCTAAAGTAGGTCGTTCCCGAACCGAAAGCTTGATAAAGGTTTTGACCTTTCATCTCCACTAAAGGAATGTCCACAGTAGAAGAGTCAGACTCTCCACTTGAGACATGAAATATTGTGGTTGTCAAGCATGACTGCCCAGTATCTTTGTTAGTTCCTAACTTCTGAGTGAATCCAAGTCCATGCTTTTGCATGAGTGGATTGATGGAGTGGATAATTTTAGTAAGGTCTACATACTTGTATCCGTACCCATCGGTATCTTTTAATAGCACAGGGCATTCCTGTTGGAATCCTGCCAAGGCTTTGTAATAATTTTTCATAATAGTTGGTTTAATTTATTAGTTATCTCTCTGCGCTTACGCATTAAGTTCTCTCTCTGATCTCTCTTTTTGTCGATCTTCTTATTCTGAGCCAATAACTGAGGGATTCGATTCTTTATATTTTCTAGTCGCTCCTCATAGCCTAGAATAACTCTTCTGTAAACTCCTATCCTCCACCCACGATCAAATAATTCATACTCTTGATCTGTCAGTTCCTCTGGATAAAGCTTACCCCTAGGGTTAAATATTTTTATTACCCCATCTAGGTTATACTTCTGTATTCTAACTCCAAGTAACATCCTTGTCTCGTAGTGTCTGTCACTAAGATTAGTAGAACCTGGATCCTTTATAGCTTCTTGCAATATATCCTCCAATGTCTTAGGCTTCAACGTTTGAAAGTTTGTTAAATATAATCCCTAAGTCTGAATCAGTCTCCATCATCTTATCTAAAGAAGCAATGCCCTTTTGGACATTAGAGTCGGTGCATTTGTAATTATTTTTTCCCATGTAGGAAACAATGTCAGACTGAGTAATGCCACGATCCATGCATAGCTTATATAAAAACTTACGAGGATTAGCATATTCAATCTTTCGATTGTTCTCAAAAAGTTGATCCTTAGTTAGTCCAGTGTGACTAAGGATGTTGGCTACAAATTGGTTGAATATATATTCTTTCATATTTATTTAAGGGTCATGTCAAGGGCATAGGCAAACTCCTTTCGGAACTCCTCTAGCTCTTGATCGTTAAGGTTTTTAAATATTGTGGCTCTTAAGTTATCTACCACTTTTCTTGCTTCTACATATCCCCTGGATTGATACTCATCGTCAAGGAATTTATCAAAGGCTGAGTTGTTGGTTAGTTGCATTTGATTTAATTTAATTATATTTTTACTAAAGTAATAATAAATTATTATATATACAACAAAAGTTTTTACCTTTACTTCATGCCTGATACGTTTTTAAAAAATAATCTATCGCTTGTAATATCTTTTTTGGTTGCAGTCTTTACTGCTGGAGGAATATACTCTGAATTTATGAGCATTAAGAATGAGCTGACCATGGTTCATGAAAGGCTAGACAAAAAGATTATTGTTATTAATGCTTTAGAGAATCGAATCTTTGATATTGAAAAGCAAATTGAATACGAGCGTGGCTTTATTGATGCCAAAAAAAAAGAGTAGCATCTCTGCTACTCCTTCTCAAACAAACTATGAAACAAAACTAATTTTTATACCAATGTAAATCTTTTAATTTCTTTTGTGCCTTAGCTAATTCTTTTTTTGTCCTGGATAAT
>Ga0209337_1001500_pt1 | contig 17652 bp, 24 predicted proteins | sample LinPmetageLP53_FD_184044 | JGI IMG/M metagenome (GOLD analysis project Ga0209337, IMG submission 184044) | Marine viral communities from the Pacific Ocean - LP-53 (SPAdes) (version 2) | ecosystem: Environmental > Aquatic > Marine > Oceanic | place: Pacific Ocean | collected 2010-02-08 | reverse complement strand
ACAACAGCTCAAGTAGCAATGAGTCAAGATAAAGATTGGGTTGGTATCGAATTGAATCCAGAATATGAAAAGATTTCTGTAAAAAGATTGAAACCTAAGATAGTTGAAAAGAAAACACGAGATAAAGCTAATAAATTTTGGGATGTTAAATGAAAAAAAGTAATCATACCCTTTGGGTAGAAAAGTATCGGCCACAATCACTCGACAAGTATATTGGGAATGAACATCTCAAAAGTAAAGTCGAAGTGTATTTAGAGAGTGGAGATTTACCACACCTTTTGTTATTCGGTAAGGCTGGTACAGGTAAAACCACTCTCGCAAAATTACTCGTTAATAACATTGAATGTGACTATATGTACATAAATGCTTCCGATGAGAATAATGTTGATACAGTTAGAACTAAGGTGAAAAACTTTGCTTCTACAGTTGGGTTTAAGGATATGAAAGTAATCATACTTGATGAGTGTGATTATATAACACCTAATGCTCAAGCTGCTCTCCGTAATCTTATGGAAACATTTAGTAGGCATTGTAGGTTCATCTTAACTTGTAATTTTGTAGAAAGAATAATCGATCCTATACAAAGTAGATGTCAATCATTTCAGATTATTCCACCATCAAAAGGTGAAGTTGCAAAACATATTCACGAAATTCTTATAAGTGAAAACATAATCTCTAAAATGGATGACTTGAAAGTATTGATCGATAGTGGATATCCTGATATCCGTAGAGTAATAAATGCAGCTCAAAGAAATGTGGTCAATGGTAAACTTAAATTAGATACTACTAGTATAATTCAAAATGATTATAAGTTAAAATTACTGAAGATACTAGAAACCCAAAACAAAAAAGATGCATTTCAAAACATACGACAATTACTATTAGACGCAAAGGTCACAGATTTTGCAGACTTATTTCGACTTCTATATGATGAGGTTGATGGTTATGGTAAAGGTCATTTAGCAGAATGTATTTTAGTTATAGCTAGATACGAATTGTCAGATGGTCAGGTAGTTGATAAAGAAATCAATGCTATGGCGATGTTAATAGAATTACTAACAATAATAAAGTAGGAGTATAAATGTATTACGAAGTACAAGTTATGTTTGTTGAAGAGATACAGACAAAGAATGGTGTAAAAGAGAAAAGGGTACGGAAAAATTACCTTGTTGATTGTGAAGCAGTTAGTGTAGCTGAAACAAAAATAAATGAATACTTAAAAGACAGTCCTTATGTATTTGAAGTGAAAGTTGTAAAAGAGTCAAGAATATTAGAGGTAGTGGGATGAATATGAAAGCACAAAAACCAATAAAACAACCACAGAAACAGATAAACATAAACGATACTGAATCTGTAAAGTGTGAAGATTGTGGAAATTATTCTTTTATTCAATCTTATTTTATAAGAAGAATATCAGCAATACTTTCACCCAATGGACAAGAGACTATGATGCCAATACAAGTATATAGTTGTGGTAATTGTGGTACAGTACCATCAAATATGATGCCAAAAGGCGATGAGTAAGAAGAGTACAGGTGCTGGTAAAGGTGATAAATTAAGAAGAGGAGTATCTCAAAATGAGTGGGAAAAAAAGTGGGAAAAAATCTTTGGTAAAAAAGAAAAGCCTGTTCGACCACATAAGTCAGGTAACAGCAGTTCAAAGTCATAATTATTGGAACGATATATCAGACGAAGATAAAAAGACTTGGTCTAATTATATGGTCAATAGATTTTTATCTATGAAACCAGATTGGGTTGAATTGGTAAATGAATTACAAAAGTATAGCTTACAGCCAAAAGAGTTATATAAATTATACACAAATATTTTACCAAAAGGCAAACAATGGTTAAAATATACAAAGAGGAAAGATGATATGAGTTATCCAAATTGGTTAGTTAATGTTATAGTAAATAATGAAGAATGTAGTAAACGAGAGTCGGTAGAAATGATTGATATATGGATGTTAACTGAAGGTGGTATGCTTGAATTGGGGGAAATATGTCGAAAGTGGGGAGTTGAAGAAAAAAAGATAAAGAAAGCCGGACTTAATGTAGTAGGAAGTTCACCTAAAGGAAATTTATAAAAAAAGCTTGACTTATATACAAAAAATGTTGTATATTCAAGTATCAATTAGGAGAAGTATATGAAGCTTATAAAAGATACACCACATTCAAAACCAACAGACACCAACATCGTATCTCAGATGGAATCGGAATGGCCTGAAATGACCACCGAGTTTAAAAGATTACAGAGAGAACAATATGAATTGTTCTGTCACAAACAACATGATTATGGGCCAGGTAATATATCAGTTGGTTCACCACTATTAACAGAAGAAGATATTAAGTTATCACTTACTGGTTTATGGTTCAGAATTAATGACAAAATACAGAGAGTTAAAACTTTACTGATGGGTAATAAAATAAATGCTGTTGCGGGTGAGCCATTAGAAGATGCCTTTTTAGATATGAGTAATTATGGAATTATGGCAACTATTGTAAAGAATGGTAAGTGGGGTAAGTAATGAAAAGAATAAGTTACAGTCAATATAGTCAATGGGATAGTTGCCCGTATAAATGGAAGTTAAATTACATTGATAGGTTAAGTCAATTTACAGATAGTATTCACACGATGTTTGGTACTTCTATGCATGAGGTGTTACAAACTTATCTTACTGTTATGTATAATGATACGGTCAAAATGGCAGATGCTCTTCCATTAAGTGATATGTTATTACATAGGATGAGAACTAATTATGTTAATATAATGAAGAGAAATGGTGGTACAGAGTTCTGTAAACAAAATGATATGGAAGAGTTCTATCAACATGGACTAATTATATTAGAGTGGTTTAAGAAGAAGAGGGCCAATTACTTTAGTAAGAAAGGTTATGAGTTGGTTGGTATAGAAGTTCCAATAAATTATGAACTACCCAACAAGATTAAATTTATCGGTTATATGGATGTAGTTATATATGATAAGGTTAGGGATAGATATAAGATTATAGACATCAAAACTTCAACAATGGGTTGGAATAAATATCAAAAGGCTGATAAGAATAAAACAGATCAATTATTATTGTACAAACAATTTTATGGTGCTGAAAATAACATATCATTGGATAAGATAGATGTAGAATATTTTATTGTTAAACGTAAGTTGTATGAGGGGTTAGATTTCCCACAAAGAAGAGTTCAAACATTTAGTCCTGCTAGTGGTAAACCATCAGTTAATAAAGTTATTACCAATCTAAATCAATTTATAGATGAATCTTTTATTGATGGTGAGCACAATGTAAACCATACTTATATAAAACGACCAACTAAAAAGAATTGCAAGTGGTGTGAATTCAATCAAACCAAACATTGTGACTCAGGAGTAAAATAATGTTATCTACTATAACAGTTAGGATAAAACTTTCAGATTTTATAAATACAGATCGTGAAGCACAAGTAATGAATATGATAAATAAAACTCATAATGATTTACGGTCAGTTATTTTATTACACTTGTGGTATGAGAATGATGAACTTAGTGCAAGTGATATACGAAAGTTTTTAGAGAAGTGGCAAAATAAAATGTTCTTTAAGACAAAGATCAGACATGATTCAAAACTAAATTTTGATGAGTTTGTATTTTTTGATATAGTTCCAAGTAAAATTTCTCAAGGTGAGAGATATAGATTTAAATATGAGTATCAAGATGCTAACAATATTATGGGTGGATTAAATCAGTTATATGATTGTGTAAAATTTATTACTTCAGATAAACCTAATAAGAGACAGAAACGAAATGACTACGAAGATTAAAATTGGTGTTGTAGGAAGTAGAGTTTATACAGATAGAAAAAAAGTAAAGGATTTAATATTTGAAATAAAAACAAAGTATGATGATGAGGTAGAAATAGTAAGTGGTGGGCAAAAAGAAGGAGTAGATGGATTTGCTAAAAAGTTTGCCCTTGAATTTGATATGAATTATGTAGAATTTCCACCATCACATTATAGTCATAACATGCATTGTAAGTTACCAGCCACACAATATAATAAACCATATTATATTAGTAATTACTTTATGAGAAACAAACAGATAGCTGAATATTGTAATATAGTAATTGCATTTATACCAATCGGTGTAGAATCACGAGGAACTATGGATACCATTAGACACGCCGAGAGAGAAAAAAAAATGGTAAAAATAATAAATTAGTGATACTTATATATATGTATATATAGAAAAGAATTGGGGGTTTTACATGGATTATAAATTAACATCGGTAAAAATATTACAAGACTTATATAAAAAGTTTAAATTAAATGCATTGTCTGATGAGTTTACATTACAAAAATTAGTAAATCGGTCAATGGATTTGTATTTAGTGGATAGTGATTTTAAATCACAAATACATAAATATGAAAATTTAAAAGTGAGTGGGAGTCGGCTATGATGAAAAAAACAGAACAGAATATTCAAAAGATGAGTGACAATCAATACCACATGGAACAGAGGATTATTACCATGTTGAATAAAATGGAAGAAACTCAGTTAAAAATTATAGAAGTATTAGAAAGAATAACTTCTAACTTTCCAAAAAAAGAAAAGCAATTATTAAACGATTAAGAGGGTTATATGGCTAAGAAAAAGATTTTACTATTATCAGATGACTTGAGAATGTCATCAGGCGTCGGAACGATGTCAAAAGAATTCGTAATAGGTACAATCCAACATTACGATTGGGTTCAAGTCGGTGGTGCTATAACACATCCAGATCAAGGTAAAGTAATTAATATGGATGAAACAATACGTAATGAAACCGGTATTAAAGATGCCAGTTTAACTATTTATCCTACAAATGGTTATGGTAGTCAAGATTTAATTAGAGAAGTATTGAAACGAGAAAATCCCGATGCAATTCTACACTATACTGATCCAAGATTTTGGGGGTGGTTGTATGAGATGGAACATGAGATCAGACAAGAAATTCCAATATTTTATTATAATATTTGGGATGATTGGCCAGCACCACATTACAATGAATTCTTCTACGAGTGTTCTGATTTAATAATGAATATATCAAAACAAACTGTAGCTATCGTAAAAGAAGTTGCAAAACAGAAACCAAGAACAGATTGGGATTCTACCTATGTACCACATGGTATTAATAGTGATGTATTTAAACCAATACAAACTGATAGTTCAGATTATAAAATGGTAACAGAAATGCGTAGACAACTTGGTGCAAACAAAATAGAGTTTGTAGTTTTCTATAATAATAGAAATATTCGCCGTAAGAATCCAGGTGATGTTGTATTGGCATTTAAAACATTCTGTGATATGTTATCAAAAGAAGAAGCTGATAAATGTGCTCTAATAATGCACACATCACCAAAAGACCAAAATGGTACAGACTTACCAGTTGTTGCTAATACATTAGCTCCTAATTACAATGTTTTGTTTAGTGATCAAAAAGTAAGTGGTCAACAATTAAATGCTATGTATAATTTAGCAGATGTTACAGTTAATATGGCATCCAATGAAGGATTTGGATTGGGAACTGCCGAGTCTTTAATGGCAGGAACACCAATCATTGTTAATGTTACTGGTGGATTACAAGATCAATGTGGTTTTAAATTAGATGGTAAATTTTTAACTGAAAAAGATTATGATGAAATACAATCATTACATGATGACAGAAAATGGAAAGATAACGAAGATTTGACTTGGGGGGATTGGGTGAAACCTGTTTGGCCATCTAACAGATCATTAGCTGGTTCGATACCAACACCATATATTTTTGATGATAGGTGTAGATTTGATGATGTAAGTGAAAACATTAAAGAATGGTATGATATGGATAAAGAAAAAAGAGATGAATGTGGTAAGTTAGGTCATGAGTTTGTGATGGGTGATGATTCTATGATGAGTGCAAAAAATATGAGTCAAAACTTTATAGATCATATGGATACTGCATTTGATAAGTGGAAACCAAGAAAGCGTTATAGTATATTTAAAGCATAGGAGGACATTATGCCAAGAATAAAAAAAACTACAAAAAGAAAAAATATTACAGGTAACTTTAGAGGTTCAGAAGATATTTTTTGGAGTAAAGTTGTCAGAGGTTTTAAGAAACTTTTAGAATCACCGTTTAAATAAGAGGTTATAGTATGAGTGATAAACCAATATGTTTAGTTACTGCACCAGTTGCTACGAGAAGTGGGTATGGTGCACATAGTAGAGATATATGTAGGTCTTTAATTAAATTAGATAGATATGATGTACGGATATGGCCGGTAAGGTGGGGAAGTACTCCAATGAACGCTTTACATAAAGATGATCCAAATGATATAATTATTATTGAGAGATTATTAGAAAGTCCAAATATCGAAAGACAACCAGAAATACATATACACATAGTTATTCCAACTGAGTTTCAACCAGTTGGTAAATACAACATAGGTATTACAGCTGGGTTAGAAACCAATCTATGTAAGCCTGAGTGGATACAGGGGATGAATAAAATGAACTTGAACTTAGTTCCCTCTAAGTTTGTACATAATACATTATCTCAACTTGTATATAATATTCAAGATGATAAGACACAACAAGTAACAGGTCAATTAAAAAATGAAAAACCATTAGAAGTTTTGTTTGAAGGTGCTGATACAAACATATACAAAAAGACAAATAAATTTTCTAAAAGTCTTGTAGAGGAGATGGATAAAGTAGATGAGAAATTCAACTTTTTATATGTAGGTCATTGGTTACAAGGTAATCTTGGAGAAGATAGAAAAGATACAGGTATGTTAGTAAAAGTATTCTTAGAAACATTTAAGAATATGAAAAATAAACCAGCTTTGATTATGAAAACAAGTGGTGCTGGATATTCTGTATTAGATAGAGAGACTATGTTAAATAAAATTCAAGAAATAAAAGATACTATTGATGGTGATTTACCAAATGTGTATTTATTTCATGGTGACTTTATGGATGAAGAAATTAATGAATTATACAATCACCCTAAAGTAAAAGCTCATATATCATTAACTCATGGTGAAGGTTATGGTAGACCATTACTAGAGGCTTCACTTAGTGAGAAACCAGTTATAGCTCCTGATTGGAGTGGTCATATTGATTTCCTATCAAAGTCAAATGCAATATTACTTGGTGGTGTATTAGAAGATGTGAGTAAAAACTCATTTCCTGAAAACTTTTATCAAGAGGGTATGAAATGGTTTACTGTAAATTACCAAGAAGCTTCTGTTAAGATGAAAGATGTCTATAAAAGTTACAGAAAATATACACTCAATGCTAAAAAATTAACCATGTTTAATAAATCTAAATTTTCACTAGATTCAATGACTGTAGAATTTGGTAAAATTCTTGATAAGTATGTTCCTGAATTTCCTAAAGAGGTTAAACTTGAGTTACCTAAATTGAATAAAGTGAGTGAAGTCGAAGCTCCTAAAATTAAATTACCTAAATTAAAGAAGGTGTAAGATGGAAAAAGTAATAACGTGTCCAAATTGTTTTAATTCAGACCAATGTTTTGAAGAAGTACAAGAGACTTTTAGTTCATACTTGTGTTTTCATTGTGGGTTTATGAGTGACTCTCGATATGAAATTGGTAGTTTACGACTTACAGAAAATCTAAAAAAATCACCAAAATTAGTACAAGACTCAAAGTTTGAGGATAAGGCACGAGGGATAGTATGGTTTCCATCTGTTATTAATATGGGTAAGTTGGGTATTATATTTCCAGAGGGAGATACTAATGAATATGTTTGGAAGTATGCTAAAGTTATAGACATACCAGAAGAAGAAAGAGCTACATATGATAATCATACACAAAGACTTGATATCGATAACGCAACAACCTTTGGTAAATATGAATTTCTTAAAGCGTGTGAAATGATGGGCATAACAAAGGACTTGAGTAAAGATGCCTAAAAAAATATATACATGGGGTAAGGTAACTGCCGGTGATATAATATCTTTTAGATATAAAGGTAAAAATAAAACTGGAACTTTAACCACATTACTTGTAATGAATCCAAAGATGCCTAACACTAAAAAAGATGGTACTAAAACATTTCATCTGATAGGGTTAAAATTAGAAGAACGTGGTAATGTTCCAATTATTAAAAACAAACCACTACTGGTACAATTATTAGAACGAATAGGTAATATACAAGTTGTGAGTGGGGATGACCAAATCTACAGAATAGTAATTGAGGGAGTTGGCCCTCGTGGTGTAATTAAAGGCACATATAATAAAATAAAAAAATACATAGAGAAACACTCATTATATAGGACTTACGATTATATGGAAGCGAAAAAATCACAAGTATTTTTAGAGCCAATATCACTACCGAAGGGGCTAAGAGAGGAACTGAATGAAAATTAGTTATGGTATTACAGTCCACGATGAATCGGAAGAACTAAATAAATTATTAGAAATCCTCGTACATAAAACAGATTTAGAAGATGAGATAGTTATCTGTGTTGATGGGAACGATGAAAAAGTACAAGAAGTTATAACGAGTTGGGTTCAACAATATGCGAGTGATGATGTAGATAAAATAAAAGATATCATTGTATATAACAGAAAACTTGATGGTAACTTTGCAGAACATAAAAATTCAGTTATAGAAAAATCAACAGGTGATTACATATTTCATATCGATGCTGATGAATATCCACATAACTTTTTAGTATTACAACTAAAACCTATTATAGAAATGAATGAGGGTGTAGATTTAATTTGGATTCCACGAGTGAATACAGTTGATGGGTTTACAGATGAGGATGTTAAGAGATGGGGTTGGAAAATATCAGAAAAAGGTTGGGTGAACTATCCTGATTATCAGGCTAGAGTATTTCGTAATGATGAAACGATAAGATGGACAAGACCATTACACGAATATATTACAGGTTGTAAAACATATGCTCACTTACCACCACAAGAAGAATTGAGTTTGTATCACCCAAAGACAAAAGAAAAACAAGAACAACAAAATCAATTCTACATGGATAATTTTAGTAGAGATTTATTATCGAGGAATGCATGAAATTTGGATTGGTAATTGATGGTATAGGCACTGATGATATGGATTCATTTTATGTTAAAGATAATCAAGCTTATAAATTTTCAGATGATACTCCGTATTCACCCATACATGAATTGGGAAGTTTAGGTAGTGAATGTTTTATAAGTACTTTTAATTATCCGTGGTTATTTGAAAATGGTCACTTCATAAATTGGTCGGAGTTTAAATATGATTTACCAGATTTAGATTTAGATTTAATTTTTGTAGTTAGAGAAAGAAGTTTAGCAAGGACAGATGGTTTTTGGGATGGTTGGTGTGAAGTAGATAACCTTAGAAAGAAATATCCAACGGCTAAAATAGTTGGATTTTTAAAAGAAATTTGGGTGGGTGATCCATATGATTATAATCATGTAAAACATTTGGCAAGAATAGAGTTTCTTAAACAATGTGATACTGTTTTAATGAATCGACCAGAGGATAAGATTGGAGTATTTGAACAACTTAGGGATAAGGTTGGTAAACCATTTAATTTCGTAGCTCAACCACATAATATAGATTATTTTTATGATACATTTGGTGGTAATCAACATCAGAGTATATGGGCGTATCTACCACAGAATCCACCTAGAAGAGCAAACACTTATGAGTTTGCAAACTACATAGGAAATAAGTTTAATATACAAGTGAGGTTTAAACCCAGTGCTACACATATACCTTTAAGAGATTTTATTAGTGGGTGGTCATCTTGCATGTATCATTTCAATTTAGATCCAGTTGATTATTTTCCAGGTAAACAAGTAGTGCATACAGCTAGTGTGGGTACAATAAATATTGGTGGTGTAAATGACAATCATTTTCTATTATATCCTCAAACAGCTACGTGTGATGTTAAAGTTTTAGAAGAAAGATTTACAGAATACTATGAAGATGATAATAAAAGAAATCAAGTGGTACAATATGCATGGGATAAATTAAATGAAGTATTTAGTTTTGATGCAGTTAGAAAACAAATAAAAAATATGAGGTATTAAGTTGGATAAAAAAATATTAGTTACAGGTGGAACTGGTATGGTTGGTAGATATTTACAACAGATATTACCAGAGGCTAAATATATAGGTTCTAAAGATTGTGATTTAACAGACATTAATCAAGTTAATGAATTGTGGGGTGATTTGAAACCAACTAATGTAATTCACTTGGGTGCTAAGGTTGGTGGTATTGTAGAGAATTTACAGAATCCTGCAGAGTTTTACACTATAAACACTATAATGAATACAAATGTATTGTCAATGTCACACAAACATGATGTGAGTAGATTTACAGGTATATTAAGTACTTGTATGTATCCTGATGTAGTTGATAATTACCCAATGACAGAAGATGATATTCATTTGGGAGCTCCATCGTTTGCTAACTTTAGTTATGGTTCTACTAAAAGATCACTATCGATTGGTATAGATGCTTACAACAACCAATATAAAACAAAGTACAATTATCTTATACCATGTAACTTATATGGTGAGTATGACCACTTTGATGATCCTGAAAAATGTCATTTTATTACAGCTCTGATACGAAAGATAATTGATGCAGAAAACAATGGAGAGGATAGTATAGAACTATTTGGAACTGGTAAACCACTAAGACAATTTATGCATGCTAGTGATTTAGCTAGAACTATTAAGTTGGTTGTAGATAGTGATATTACTGAAAGTTTTAATGTTGCTACATCAGAAGAAAATTCTATTAATACAATGGCAGAAATAACATTAAATGTTTTAAATTCCAATTTAAAAATAAATTATAATACAGATAAACCAGATGGTCAGTATAGAAAAACAGTTAGTTGTGACCGAATGATGTCTGCTGTTGGTGATTTTGAGTTTACTAAATTAAAAGATGGTGTTGTTAAAGTTTATGAGGAGGTTATAAAAAAATATGGAAAATAAATTATCTTGGCCTTTAATGAAAGATTGTATAACTGATGAAGATAGACAATCATTAGTTGATTTTATACAAACGAGTAATAGATATACAAATGGCCCTAAAGTAAAAGAATTTGAGAAAATGTGGAGTGAGTGGTTAGGAGTAGAACATTCACTCTTCGTTTCATCAGGTAGTACAGCAAACTTTCTGTTATTAGCCGCGATGAAAGAAAGATATAATTTAAAAAATGGTGATAAGGTTCTCGTACCTGCTATGACTTGGGTAACTAATGTAGCACCGATTATTCAATTAGGTTTAAAACCTATATTTTGTGATGTAGAGAACGATACATTTAGTTTTGACCTAGAACACATGGCTAAATTACACCAAGATCATCCTGATATAAGATTGGTTTTTGTAACTCATCTGTTTGGAATACCAGCCCCTGTTAATGAGTTTAAAAAGATTATACCTAATGCCTTTTACATAGAGGATTGTTGTGAGTCACATGGTGCAGAGATATATGGAAAGAAAGTAGGAACACTTTCAGAAGGTTCAACATTTAGTTCGTATTTTGGACATCATATGACAACTGTTGAGGGTGGATTTGTTAGTACAAATGATAATGATCTATATGAATTGATGAGAGCGAAACGCAGTCATGGTTTAGCAAGAGAATGTTCACCAGAAATATATAAAAAATATGTAAAACAATATCCAGATGTAAATGAACAATTTATGTTTATTACCGATGGTTATAATTTTAGGAATAATGAGTTTGGTGGTGTTTTAGGAATATCTCAATTACCGAGGTTGGATGATATGATACAGAGACGCAGGGAAGTATGTGATAAGTTTATATCGATATTGAAAAAATATGATGAGTTATTTCATATACCAAACTTTGAAGGAAATAGTAGTTTCTGTTTACCTTTTATTATTAAAGATAGGGGTTTGAGAAATGATTTAAAAGAACACCTTGAAAGTCTTGGAATTGAAACACGGCCATTATGTAGTGGTAATTTATTGAGACAGCCATTTCTATCAGAATACGAACCATTTAAAGAATTTCCTAAAGTGGATTATCTACATTATCATGGATTCTTTATAGGAAATAACCACATGGTTACAGATGATGAAATAGAAAAGTTAGAAGGTATTCTAAGTGACTACTTCAGAGTATTATAGTTACTATTTAACACTACATGAGCATCCAAAATGTAAATTATTACATTTTATTGGTCAGTTGGTTACAATTTTATTTTCAATGATAATATTATACAATTGGTATTGGTATTTTATACCATGTATACCGTTTATAATATATCCATTCGCTTGGAGTGGTCATTACTTCTTTGAAAAAAATAAACCAGCGGCATTTAATAATCCAATTAAAGCAAAACTTTCTGATTGGATGATGTTTAAAGATATATTATTAGGGAGATTTAAGATATGGTAAAAAAGATTTTAGTTACAGGTGGAGCTGGATATATAGGTACATCACTAGTACCTAAGTTATTAGATAAGGGATATGAAGTTACTATTTTCGATAACTTAATGGTGGGTGGAAACCAACTACTACCATTTTTTAGATATAAAAACTTTAAATTTGTACATGGTGATATTAGAAAATTGGATGAGTTAAAACAAGCTACAAAAGATAAAGATGTAATAATTCACTTAGCAGCTCTCGTTGGATTTCCAGTATGTAGAATGAATCCAGAATTAGCTCAAGAAATTAATGTTGATGGTACTATCAATTTAATAAAATCATGTACAGATGACCAAGTTATATTCTATGGTTCTACTGGTAGTAACTATGGTTCTGTTAAAGATATATGTACAGAAGAGACACCATTACACCCATTGAGTTTATATGGAGAGACTAAGACTAAAGCAGAACAACTATTGATGGAACGAGAAAACACAATAGCTTACAGGTTTGCTACGGCATTTGGTGTATCACCGAGATTTAGATTAGACCTATTGATCAATGATTTCTCATATAAATGTATAAAAGATGGGTACTTAGTGGTTTATGAAAAAAATTACATGAGAACATTCATTCATGTATCTGATATAGCTAAATGTTTTGTTTTTGGTATAGATAATATGGACAAGATGATGGGTAATGTTTTTAATGTGGGTGATGATAGAATGAATCATAGTAAAGAAGAGGTTTGCACCATGATAGGTAATAAAACTGGTGCATTTATACATTTTGAAGAGATAGGAGAGGATGCAGATAAAAGAAATTATATAGTCAGTTATGATAAGATTAGTAGTTTAGGTTTTACAACTACGATCTCAGTTGAAGATGGTATAAATGAAGTAATAAATGCCATAAAAGTAACAGATTTCAGTAACCCATATACAAACGCTAAGTATTACTAATATGAAAGAAAAAATATCATTTATAGGATTGGGTAAATTAGGTCTACCATTATCTACTATCTTTGCTAAAAACAATGTGCCTGTTCTAGGTGTTGATGTTAATGTGGATTTAATTGATAAGTTGGATAGGGATGAGACTCCATTTATTGAAGATGGATTGGATGAATGTCTACTTTTAGCTAAAAACAATATAGAATACACAACAAGTTATGATAGGATAATGAATGAAACTGATGTTAGTGTGATGTTAGTGAACACTCAGATTGGAGATACCTATTCATCATCAATTGTAGAATCTGTAATTAAAGGTTTATGTGCGGAGTTAGTTAAGTCAGATAAAGATTATCATTTATTTATATTAAGTAGTACTGTTATGCCTGGTGAAATACGAGATAACTTAATACCAATGATAGAAGAACTTACTGGTAGAGAATTGAATAAAGGTTTTGGGTTTTCATATGTACCTGATGTAGTTAAATTAGGTTCAGTAATAAAAGACTTTGAAAATCCTGATGTGGTTATTGTTGGAAGTAGTGATGACCTTAGTGGTAAAATTACAAGAGATTTATATGATAAATTTCCTAAGAATAATCCACCAGTAGTAGAGATGACATTGGAGGAAGCTGAAATTTCTAAGGTTACATTAAATGCTTATTTAGTTAGTAAGATTAGTTTTGCTAATTTCATATCCAATATATGTGAAAGTGTCGATAATGTTAATGTGGATAATATTACTAATGCTATAGGACATCATAAACCTATAGGACATCTTTTTTTAAAAGGTGGGTTGTCTTTTGGTGGAACTTGTTTTCCAAGAGACACTAAAGCTTTCATAAAGTTTTCTGAGAGTGTCGGACATAATGCATCTCACATAATTGCAACAGATGATATAAATAAAAAACAAGATTTGAATTTATCAAAAATTGTAAATACTATTGATAAAGAAAGTATAAGTGTATTGGGGTTATCATTTAAACCAAACACACCAGTTCTAACTGAATCACCATCGATTAAATTAGTAAAACAATTACTTATTAAAGGTAAAACTGTAAATGTATATGACTCTTTATGTATAGATGATGTAAAGGATGAGTTTAGTGGATGGCCATACTCTAATATGAGAGATAAAATAAAGATAAACTATTTTAAGTCGATTAAAGAATGTTTTCAAGCTGGTGAATTAGTTATTATTGCGTTACCAAGTGATGAGTTTACAATAATTAATGACGATTGGAAAAGTTTTGATGACCAAGTAATATTAGATTGTTGGAGAATATTAGATTCAAATAATTTTAAACAAATACAATATAAATGTTTAGGAAAAAGGGGTTAAGATGAGTAAATTCAGTTACGAAGGTTACGTAGATATAATTGAAAAGATAGATAGTAAATTACCAATAGTAGACTTTTCCGATGTTTTAATTAATAAACTTGATAAGTTTTGTATTGTAAGACATGACATAGAATTCTCAGTAGATAGAGCCTTAGAACTAGCAAATGTCGAATCAATGTTTGGTATAAATTCTACGTATACAGTACAACTAAGAAACAATACTTATAATGCTCTCTCAGAGAAGAATATAAAAGCTGTAAAGGAAATTAGAAAACTTGGTCATCACATTGGGTTACACCAAAATCCACCTAAGATGAGTGATGGTGAATTAGTAGATTATATAACAAAAGACATAGAAACATTGGAACATTATTATGGATTTGGAGTTGATAGATATGCCTTCCATAGGTGTGGTAGTAATCCTGGTATACTAGAGAAGTATGTTGAAGTACCTGGTAAGATTAATTGTTATGCAAAAGAATTCTTTCATTATTTTAGTGGTGAAAAACCTAAAGATTTGAAGGTACATTATTTAGCAGATTCAAATCATACATGGAAATATGGACATCCACTAGATTTAAATCTTGATAAGGTCAACAAGTTGCAGTTGTTAACCCACCCATATTCTTGGAGTCTTGTGGGAATAACAAACAATTACGATAATTATAAGTTTTTAATACAACAGAGAAATGATGAATTAGTGATGTCTATGAATACAGAGACTAAAACATTTCCAAAAGAAATATTAAAGGGTTTAAAATGAAGAAAAATGTAGTGTTCATGGCTTGTGTTGCAAATAAAGAAAAGTCTAAAAAATATGGTGACTTTGATTATTTTGATTATTCAATTAAAACTTGGGAATATTGGTGTAAGTTAAATAATTGTACTTTTTTTCTGTTTGATGAACCTTACATGGAAGATATGGAAAAGTATAGAATTAATTGGCAGAAAGAAGTTTTTGTATTTGATATCCTAGAGAAGAATAATATTGACTACGATCAAATTTTAATATTAGACAGTACTTGTATGATAAAGTGGGATGCACCTAACTTCTTTGATCAGACAGATCATCAGTTTACTGTTTCAAGAGACATGGATAATATGAGATGGGTATACAATAGTGTTGAGGGTTATAAAAAATTCTTTGATGGATTTGAGTTTGATATAAAAAAATACTTTAATTCAGGTTTTGTAATTTTCAATGAAAAACATAGAGATTTCTTTGATTCGTTTAAACAAATGTACTTGGATAATGTTGATGAGTTATTAGAACTGCACAAAAAAACTGGTACTGCAGAACAGACACCTCTAAATTATTGGGCTCAAATTAAAGGTATGGATTTAAATTTCATAAATACTATGTTATATAGGTGTAGTCATCTGTATAGAAAAGAGTTATTGAGTCACAATTGGCAGTTAAATGAAGATACCACACCATTTTTTATAAAGTATCCATATGTTTGGATGTTTAGTGGGTTTGATAAATCTCAGAGAGAACCATTAATGAAAAAAACTTGGGATTTGGTAAAACATTATTATACTTATAATGAAACAGATAGGTTATTAAACTTGGTGAATCACAAAGATATTTTTAAGAACGCAACATCAAAGAAGTTTAAATCAGATTTAATTGAATATTTTAAAGATGAAAAGTATAAAAAAATGAAGGTTTTAGAATTGGGAGCATGTCAAGGAGACACTACACGTATTTTTTCTGAGTTATTTGAAACAGTTTATGCTGTCGATAGAGATTCAGAGAACATTCAAATACTAAAACAAAAATGTAAAGATGTTGATAATGTAGAGGCTTCAATAATGGATGTAACGAATGATACTTGGGATTTTCCACAAGTTGATGTTGTATTTGTTGATGCTAGTCATGATTATCCACAAGTTGCAATAGACATACAAAAATGTATTGATATGTTCGACAACCCAATAATAATATTAGATGATTATGGAAACCCAAACAATAGAAATATCAGAGCTTCAATAGATGATAAGATAAAAGAAGGTAAGATTAAAGTTGACTCATTGATTGGAGAAGATGTTGGATTCTTAACTAAATCTGGTTGGAAAATGATTGATAGAGAAGGGGTGATTTGTAAGGCATGAAAATAGCTTACACATTAAATGGACTACTTGGTGGTTTAACTGGTAAGAATTCAAGTGGTAGTACACGTGATGACCAACTTTTAGTACTGAAGTATGTGAGTAATTTATTACAAAAATATATTGTACCTTACAATGATGTAGACTTTTTTATATTCAGTTGGCACACAGACTTTAGAGAAGAATTCCAAAAATACTTATCGCCAAAAATGATTGCGTTAGTACCACAGATGAATTTTGAAATACCAGAGCATTTAAGAAGAATTCAAGCTCCAGCTATAAATGGAGTGGAGACATTTACCGATGGTAATATCAATAGGGTGATAACTCACAAGAGTAGATGGTATGGATTTAAAAAAGTTATGAGATTAGTTAATTCCTATGAAAGAACACATAATTTTAAATATGATTTAGTTGTTAATGCTAGATTAGATTTGTGTTGGAATAAACCATTTGACTTTGAGAGTTTAAATCCAAATAAATTCCATATACCTATACATCCTGATATGTCAACATATGGATGGCCTGATGAAAGTAATGAAATATTAGATCATGTATTCGCATCAAACTCAGATTACATGAAGATGTTTTCTAGGATGTACCAACTTTTAGACTCATATACAAAACCTGGTCAATGTCAACAATGGAATACTATATCACATCACTTTTTAATGACATGGCATCTTCTTAAACTTGATTTATTGCACGAAGATATAATAGAGAAATCATTTGCTACTTGGCATGAAGGTAATCCTAATATAATAGGTGGTAGTAAAGAATCTAATATAGATTATGATATATTCAGATACAGACAATTAACTAGAGAGGATTTAAGTAAACA
>Ga0209337_1001499_pt1 | contig 17662 bp, 20 predicted proteins | sample LinPmetageLP53_FD_184044 | JGI IMG/M metagenome (GOLD analysis project Ga0209337, IMG submission 184044) | Marine viral communities from the Pacific Ocean - LP-53 (SPAdes) (version 2) | ecosystem: Environmental > Aquatic > Marine > Oceanic | place: Pacific Ocean | collected 2010-02-08 | reverse complement strand
GAGGAGAGCCCCGAGGCCAACAAGATCACGAGGAAGAGCGTCAGCTCCACGGCCAGCGGTATTTAGGTCAAGACCAGGAGGTCAGCGATCAGCGAGGGCTAGGGCATTAGCTAGACGTAGAGGAAGCGCAAGAAACACCAACAGAGGAAGAGCGTCAGCTCAAAGGAGAGCATCAATGCGCGCAGCGGCTCAGAAAAGAGCTCAAGCACGAAGAGCGGCAGCTCAAAAAAGAGGGCCACAAAAGCCACAAGGGTCACAGCCGTTAAGGAGGCTAAAGGAGCCGCAAAAGCCACAAGGGTCACAGCCGTTAAGAAGGTTAAGAGGGCCACAATCTAAGGCTACTAGCAGACCTACGGTTAACCCCGGACAAAATATGAGAAATTTTGTAAATACGATGCCACGAGTTGGAGAGCCCCAAGCGCCATCACGCTTTCAACAAGATAGAAACTTTGCCGTACCACAACGTCCTATACCAAACCGTGATGGACGTATGGCTAGTATGCAAAATGACTTACGGGCAGCACAAGCAAGAGCTCAAGGAGGAGGGAAAGGTCAGGGAATAAAGGCTCCTAGACCACAAAGCCCTATGAATAAAGTTAATCCTCAAAATCAGATGAATCTAAGAATGGCTCAAGCTCGAACAGACATCGCTAGAGCTCAAGCACAAAGAGCGTCAGCTCAAAGGAGTGCAGGACGACCTAGTATTATAGGCCCAATGGATCCTTCGAGAGGAACATTTGGCAAAGGGCTTGATCCTCGCAAAATGCCACAAAGTAACTATATGCGCCAACCAATGCCTCCTCAACAAATACAAAGAGGTATGGGTAGAGGGCCAATGCAACGCGGCAACACAGGTAGCGCACAAGCACCTCGACCATTATTTAATCAGCAAATGCGACAGCCTCAAGCTAGACAACCATTGCCTAGAAGGCGAGCACAACCTGTACGACAACAACAACCTCAAGCTAGAAAACCATTAGCTAGACGACGGGTTATACCAAGGAGAACATAATTATGCCATACGGAAAAGGAACATACGGAAGTAAAGTAGGAAGACCATCAAAAGCTGCTAAATCTAAAGGTAGAGCTATGATGAAAAGAAAGAAAAAGTAATGCACAGGAAGTTAATAAAAGTAGCCAAAGGACTAGACAAAGCCAGTAAGAGTCACGCCAAACAATCCAAGGTGTTAAAGAAAATCGCTAGGGGTAAAAAAGGAGGATGTAAATAGTGGCTAAGATTTGTCCCAAAGGCATAGCTTGGGCTAAGCGTACGTTTGATACGTACCCTAGTGCTTATGCGAATATGGCTGCTAGTAAATACTGCAAGGATCCTAACTATGCAAAGGGATCTAAACGCAAAAGCAAAAAATAATTATTATGGCTAAAGGAGTAAAACACTATTTTCGAGATGGATCAAAACACACTGGTAGTATGCACAAGATGCCCAACGGTAGTGTTCATTCCGGCAAAACACATACTAAATCGTCTAGGAAACTATATCACCTAAGCGACTTATCTAAAACAGCTAAGGCTAAAGCTAGGGCTTAATAAATAATGGGTGAGCTTGCAAACTGGAGAAAACAAAACTGGGTACGGATCGGAACTGATGGCAAGATTAAAGGAGCTTGCGGAACATCAAGGGACAAGAAGAACCCCGACCGCTGCCTTCCAATGGCTAAAGCCAAGAGTCTATCAAAGTCTCAGCGAGCAGCTACAGCCAAGAAAAAGAAAAGAGCAGGAGCCAAAGGAAAAACAGTCGTAGCAAATACACCTAGATCAAAAGTAAGAAGCAAGAAATGAGAAAGGTACATAAGAGTTCAAAGGGAGGATTGACTGCTGCTGGGAGAGCGTACTTCAAAAGAAAGACTGGTGCTAATCTTAAACCACCGGTTACTAAATCCAATCCCAAAGGTAAGGATAAGGCTAGGAAGAAATCATTTTGTGCCAGAATGTCTGGCGTAAAAGGCCCTATGAAAGATAAGAAGGGTCGACCTACTCGTAAAGCACTAGCACTCCGTAGGTGGAAATGTTAATAATTAAATCAATAAAATAATATGGCAACACAAAAACAAGAAAAAATTATTCAAGAAATCGCTAACTTTAAAGCTAGAATAAAACCAACTAGCTCAACTGGATTTAAAAAAGTTATTAACGACAAAATTAAAAAATTAGAGGATAGGCTTAAAAAACTTAATGCCACAACTACACCTACAACTTCACCGGTTACAACCCAAAAAGTAGGCGAAGGAACTGTTCTTAAAAATAAAGCATCGGAGGCAACTGCTTTATTGAAAGCTGCTTCTAAGGTTATGAATGAAATTCAAGTAAAACCTAAAACAAAAATTCAAGTAAAACCTAAAACAAGAACAGCAATGAAAGATAAGATTCGGGGTAGTGCTAGGATTGGTTTTAAGACTAGAGCAAAAGGAACTAATATAGGGGATTACAAAAGAAAAATAATAAAGTAATAAATGCCTAGATACTCAACATATGGATCCCTTGACGACCAAGTTCAAGAGGATGGGGATAGAAGCTTTAGTGGCTTCAATAATCGTTTACGCCCTGATCAGTTAGATCCAGGTGTTCTTGCTGATTCCCAAAATGGACGTATGGGAACTAATGGTCAGTGGCAAGTTCGCAAAGGTGTTGATACATTATTGTCTCCAGTTGCTGTAGGTGCTACGGCTTTGACATTGCCGTTTAATTTAGATGACACAGGCACTCCGCCTGAGCTCAACGATGGTGCAGTCAATCAACTATATGGTTCTTGCCCATTTTCTAACCCAAATGTTAGCTCATCAGAAGTTGATCATTATATTATAATGGCTACTAATTCAAAGGCATTTGCCGTTAATACAAAAACAGAAATTGCTTACGGTATAGGATACGAGAGCTCTCAAAGTATTTTTTCTTCTGTTCATATGTTACAAGCATTTAATAGAGTATTTATATTCCGTGGTGATAGTGTAACCTTAGAGAATCCTTTGAAGGTCGGCCCAATTACAACAGTAGCTAAAAGCGGCACAAACAATTGTGATATTACGGTTACAACTAGCCATAATCATTATTTAGCTACAAGCGACAAAGCCACTATTACAGGTATATCTAGTAGCACTGTTGATGATGCCTTATTTAATATTACTCAAACGATTACTAAGGTAGATGAAACTAACTTTAAATTTACTATATCAGGAACAACTGACCCCGGAACACTTTCACTTACTAACGCGGGATTTGCTACACCCTTTACAAAGGTAGCTAGTAGTACGTATTCACAGCCTACGGTATTAGATGCAACAGGATTTGTTATATCAAACGGGGTTGCTACAGTTACTGTAAGCAATACATTAAGCGAAGGAGATACAGTAGAATGTATTACACCCGGATCAGGCAGTGGCATTACTAAAGGGACTCGATTTGAAGTAGCATCAGTTGCTACACCTGGAGGAACTTCCGCGTCTTTTACTTTTAAAATAAATAGTGCTAACGTATCGAATCAAACAGATACAGAGTTTATGGCACCTCAATCAGTTTCGGGTGGTTACTCACATATGCCAGCCGCTGAGTTTGGACATTACCATCAAAGAAGATTAGTTCTTCCATACAAGAATAAAGTAGTAGCGGGAAGCGCTGACACTTATACTTATAGAAATATCCAAGATGAATTAATCTTCTCTGATATATTAGACAGCGACACATATGATCCTATATTTAATCAATTCCGTTTTAATGCTGGCAAGGCTGACCGGATTATTGGACTGCATTCCTTTAGTGAAGCGGTTCTAATGGTATTTAACAGAAACAGTATTCACCTAGTGGGTGATACTACTGTTATCAAGGAAGCTACAAATAAATTACTTACTGATGAAATTGGTTTAATCGCTAGGGATTCAGTCCAGCAAATAGGTAATCAAATATTATTCCTATCAGACAGTGGAGTATACGGTGTAACCTTCATTGATGACTATAAATTGCGTGGAACAGAAGTTCCATTAAGTGAATCAATACAAGCTACGATTGACCGAATCAATCCACTGAACGCTCATAAAGCTCAAGCAGTTTATTTTAACAATAGATACTATATTGCTGTACCATTAGATGGTGAAAACGGAGAAGCAGCTACACAGAATAATACTATACTTGTATACAATTTACTTAACCAAAAGTGGGAGTCAATAGACACAGTAAACAGCCCTGACTTTCATATAACTAATATGTTCGTAGCCGGCGAAGAGGACAATCGAGGAGTTTACACAACTAACGATATAGGTGGGATTAATCAGATTGAATCCAAGGATAGCGGAGATGATTCCGTTGTATTAGGGGTAGGAGAAACAGAATCCGTAATCCCAGTAGCTGGATCAGCGACTACTAGGCAATTTACACTAGGATCACTTGATAGAAAGAAATGGAAATCATTTGAGATGCACGTTGAATCAAATAGCACCCGAGTATCTAACTTTGATATATCTGCTGAATTAGAAAACCTTGACAGAACAATCTCTGTTGGTACCCTTAATGGATTCAATGGGGATGCTAATTTATTGGAAGGTGAAGATGTTTCTATAAGGGGAAGATTAGGCAATCCACGAGCATATGGTGTACAATTTACAATTAATAATACCCTTGGTCGCCCTAAGTTGCGGGCTATTAAAGCCGATGGAATTGAATCATTTAGAACAGTAGAAAAAGCAGACTAATATGGCAGCACCTTCAGCATCAGGAACAGGAATAATCAACAAGCCGACGGCTTATGGGGCAACTAGTCAGGTTACCTCAACTAATTTAAATGCTCACGTAGACAACGCAGTATTTAATGCAAATGCAGTATCATCAACTATTAACGTAGGAGATGATGGTACGGGCTTATTTGTTATTGATGGCAGTATTACTACAGCTAAGACATCATTCTTAGGGACTGTTGACGTAACCGCGAACAGTACGGTTCGCATATTATCCAAGCAGTCAGACGGTCAGTACGATAGCGTAACTCCTAGTGGCGATGTAACTATGTCACAGGCTGGTGCGATTACTATAGCGAATGATGCTGTTACTACTGATAAGATACTTAATTCAAACGTAACACTAGCGAAGGTTGCAAACATTGCTGACGATAGAGTTCTAGGAAACATATCCGGTGGGGCTGCTGCACCTAGCGAATTAACTGCGGCAAATGTGGTAACTATGCTAGGGACTTCTTTGATGAACCCGACCTCAATAAGTGGTTCTACTAACACAGTTGTTTTTTCAAATGGTCTTACTTTAAAATTCGGATCCCATACTACAAGTGGAAGTAGCAGAACCCAAACTCTAAACTTTTCTGATTACGGAGGAAATTTTTCAAATGACTGTATTTACTTTTATCCTTATCTTTTAAACAATGATACGGGGAATCTTACCAGTACTAGTAATACCTATGTTAGAACTCAAACTGCGTCATCAACTGTATTTACCGGAACGAGTACTACAAACGGTTATGTTTATAAATTTATAGCAATAGGATATTAATGCTCGCAAATGCCGTACAGGGATACCTCGATCAGAACGGAACACCTGAGCACGTAGAGAAAATTGTAAAATACTGTATAAAAAAAGAAAACGGAAAGGTATTTGATGGTTGGGGTGAAAACATTATTACCACAATGGTCACTTACCATATATCAAAAAAAACAATATCGGTAATATATGATAAGGATGAAGTCGTAGGTGTGCATATGTGGTATAATTGTAACCACGAAAACGGTTGGGATTTTATTAGAGACTGGGAAGAAGACGATCCAAATGGTGATGCTATATTTTTAGCATTTTTATTTGCAGAAAACAGACAAATTTTAAAAGAACTAACACTTGATTTAATAGAAAAAGAACCAAATGTATTGATAAAAAAACTAATAGGAATCCGAAACAGATATGGGGTTCCCACAAAAATAGATTTATCACTTAAATATCTTAACAAATTTCTTAAAATATAATGGGAGGAAAAGGAAAAACAGTTATAGAGGCACCGAAGCCGATTGATGCAGGTGAGTCAATGCGTGACTATTTGGACACCATAACGGATCCAGAGTTAATCGGCAAACAAGTAGCCGCGGAAAAAGAGTTCGGCCCTCAGTTTGATTTAGTAAGTCTAGCAAGGACTCAGACTATGCTTGAGGGCATTAAGGATCCAAAGGAATCCGAAGCGTTCTTAAATGCAACTGCAAGAAGAATAGCGCTTGAATCCAAGAAGAAAGCATTATTGGACGGAAAAGAACGTTTATCTGAAGAAGATATTCAAAAACAAATAGATATACTTTTTCCAGAACCTGAGTACAATCAAAGAAAGTCAAAAGACAGACGTAGGGCTAAAGAGAAATACGACAGCGATAGAGCCTTACTCCTAAAGAATTATACTGAATCTAATGATGTCAACGCGACCGTAAGTGAGATTGACGCAGAGTTAGCTGAAGTCACGGAGACTATTGAGTTCATTTCCAATCAGCCGGCACAAAAAGGCACGCTACAGATGGCTGAAGAAGCAGCCATTAGGGTACAAGAGCTTCAAGAAACGATTAACACAGCTGCTCGTACGGCGGACATTGAGGACTTAAAAGCGCTAGGCCCTGATTTAGTAAACGCACTTCGCGATGCTGATCCCACATCTGCAAAACTTGCTGATGCCTCAACAGAACTTGCCGAACAAGCACAACAAAGAGCTATTGATGGAGTTCCGCAAACAGAGGAAAGAATATCAATGGGCGAAATCGCCCAACAAGGCAGAGATAGAATCTCACAACTAGAAGCATTGGAAGCAGAGGCTAGAACCCCTGAAGAAAATGTAGAACTTGAGAACTTAAAAGGTCTTAGAGACCGCCAGGAAGGAATGCTATCAGCCGCGGAAGCTCGTGCTGCGGATCCATCCTCCGTGCAGGAGCGGGCGACAATGGGGATGCTTGCGGGTCAAGATGCATTTGCAGCTATGCAGGCTTCAGGTCTTGCTATGGATCCTGGTCAATCACAAGAATTTCAAAATTTACAACAACTCGCTGACCTATCTGGACAATCAGCTTCTTTAGCAACAGCAAAATCGTTTAATCCTAGTATGGCCGCAGGTCGTTCAGAACTAGGTCAATTAGCGAATTTAGCCCAACAGCAGGCACTTGACCCAACATCAAATGCAGAGAGAGCACAGCTAGGTAATATGGCTCAGCAATCTCAAGAATTTGCTTCATCTTTGATGCAACAAGCACAGAACCCAGCATTACCAAACGAGGAGAGACAGAGGCTTATTGCTATGTCTCAACAGCAAGAGCAACGTGCTAACGATATATATGCTAGAGCAGGTGAGGTAAGTGCCGAGCAACAAGGACTAAGAGATTCCGCAACTGCTATGCGTGCTAGAGGAGACGATATGTTTGCTACAGCCGGTGACGTAAGTCCAGAACAGCAAGGGCTAAGAAATCAAGCGTCTGCTATGCAAGAACGTGCACAAGGGTTATTTGCACAAGCGGAATCAGCACCATCAGAACAAAAGCAACAGTTACAAGCTGCGGCTATGGATATGATGGAAAGAGGACAAGGATTGTTTGAACAAGCTGCTACACCTTCATCAGCTCGTCAAGCAGCGGGGCAACTTACACAACTTTCAGCACAGCAAGCAAGGCAGTTATCAGCTGATGCTATGGGGCCATTATCTGCTCAACGTAGACGTATGGCAGAACAAGCAGCTAGACAAGCTGGATTGCGTACAGGGCGTATAGGAGACCAGGGTCAATTAGCTGCTGAGTTATTAAATAGAGAAGAATCAAGAGCCGCTTTACGTGCAGAAGCAAGGGCAGCTCAAGATCTTGCGTTCCAACAAGCTTCAGGGTTTGCTACTGATGTAGAGACAGATGCGGAAAGGTTACGCAAACAAGCACTTGGTTTTGAAACAGGTGGGTTCGATAGAGCTCGTGGCGTAGAGGGAGATATTGATGCACAAAGATTAGCTTTATTACAAGAAGGTAGACTTTCAGAGGGTCAAGCATTTGATGCGGGACTTGGTATCGAAGGTCAAATATCTGACCAAGAAATCGCTAGACAGGGACGTGCTCTTGAAGCGTCTCAACTAGGGATGCAAGAAGGTAGAGCTATGGAGAGTCAAATAGCTAGCCAAGAACTAGCTTTACTCGGAGAAGGAAGAGCTACCACTGGTCAAGCATTTGATATGGGCAGAGATGTACAGTCCGATTTAGATGACCTTACTAAGCAACAGCAAGACCAAGCAATGCTCGCTCAAGGGCAAGCATTCTCTCAAACAGGTGACTTGATTACCGCTGACAGGGATATGCGTGATGAGGCTGCTGAAAGGCAAGAAGCACAACTATCTGCTGACGCTGACTTAGCCGAAGCGGCACGCCTTGAAAGGCAAGCTGCGACATTAGCAGAACAAGGGTTAATGGATCGAGCAGCATTGTTACGTGATGAAGCTGCGACACGTAGATCATCAGCCGCTACTGCTCAACAAAATTTAGCAAAGTTCGATGCGGGTCTAAGGGAAGAAGCAACTGATGCCCTAGGGACACAAGCTCAATTAACTTCAGGTATATTAAGTACGGAGTTAACGCTTGCGGAACAGGCAGATGCGGAAGCTAGAGCATTGCGTGGTGAAATATCATCAGGAGAACAAACAGCATTTGCGCGTGAAGGGCAGTTAGCTCAAATAGATGAATCCTTACGTCAAAGTGCAGTTTCCGAAGCTGACGCTTTAGGCACCTCAGCGTTCAATAAATCAAGAGCAATTACATCGCCATCTACACAATATTTATTAGGAACTTCTGGGGCAGCTGGGCAAGGTCAAGCGGCGGTATCACAAGCTCCCGCAATATCTCAAGCATTCCCGGAAATGTTTAACCCACAACCTGGGATAGATATAGATAATGTTAATGCAACCAATATGCTTAATAGAAATATAGCACAAGGAAATATTGATGCTCAAGACAGGGCAGGTACACGGAATATGATCGGGACTATAATAGGATCAGCAGTAAGCCCGGGTTAATAATTATAATTTATGAGAGTACAAAGAAGACAAGGATTTAACCCACTATTGGGATTAAGAGATTACAGTGGCTATGAAAGAGCTGCTGAAATAGAGCGTGCTAGTATGGAACAACTAGGACAGAATATCGGATCAGCCATCAAAGGCTATAAGGCTAACAAAAAACTAGATAAAAAAGTAGGGCAACTATCTGATTATCTTACTAAGGGTATTAAAAACAAAACAATATCTCCTGAATTTTTTGATTTCGTCGGTATAGATGCTAGTGAACTCAAAGGAAAGTCCACTGATGTTATTAACAAGTCCATATCGGAAGGACTAAATAACTATGGTAAGAAAGAATCCGCTGAATTATATTCACTTCTTGAATTAAAAAGATTAGAAAAAAGTTTAAAGAAAACTCCTTTCGAGAAAAAAGAAGAAACGATGTCCGGAATTGTACAAAACCCCGAGTATAGGGAGATTCTCAACAAAAATCCAAAATATTTAAAAATGGATGATGCAACTTTAACCCGCACTCTTGTTCTTCAAGACGAAGATATATTCCCTAAAAACGACAGCTTAGATTTTATTCTAGACCAAGATGATGATGACGATTTAACAGTTATTAGTATAGATTAATATGCCTATTAAAACTGTAAAGTTAAGTGACGGTCGCACGGTTCGCGTAAATGTCCGTGACGATATGTCAGATAAGGATATTAAGTCCAAGGTTCTTGCTAAGCTATCTAAAAAAAACATCAATGAAAAGAAAGAAGACGATGAAGATGAACCGTCTTTAGTTCAAAAGGGAGCAGGCTACATTGGAGAGATAGGCATAGGCGAAGCCTCTAGGACGGGTGGTATGGCAGCTGGAGCCTTTATAGGTACGGCGCTAATGCCAATAGGAGGAACGTTATTAGGTGGCGCTATAGGCTACGTTGCTGGTGGATTAGGTGGAGGATGGGCAGGTTCTGAATTTAGACAGCGCCTCAATAGACCCGGCGAAGAACTAGACCGAGGCGAACAAGCTCGCGATGCTTTAATTAATTTAATACCAGGCTCGGGCATTGGTAAGACCGCATTCAAGAGACTAGCAACACAGGCTGGAGCAGGTGCCGTTATAAGTGCCGGAGCTGAAACAGCAGACACTTTAATCAGTGAAGACAGATTACCTACAGCTGAAGAACTTACGATGGCAGGAATTACTGGGGGCGCACTATCATCAGCCTTTGGAGTAACCTCCGAAGTTACATCTAAGTTTCTTGGTAAACCTACCGGGGTACTTAAAGCTGCGCTAAAACGAAATGATCCTGATGCTACATTATTCGTAGGTGGTATTGAGAAAAACGCCAAAGAATATAGCGAAAAAATTAAAAAAGATTTTCAAGAAAAAGGACTTACAATAAGAGAATCTCTTGATGATGAATTTATTAGGCTACGTATCTTACAAGATCAAGTAGCCGGAAATCAACTAAGGCAAGGTGGCCCTCTAAAGGTAACAGGGGATGAAATGGATTACTATATGAACCGTCGCAATGCTAATGGTAAAATTGACGATTCACTTGCTCAGATAAATAAACGTCAAGAGCTAGACAGGGAACTATTATTAGAGAGAGCACGAGTCACCAAAGAATCGCCGGAAGATATATCCTCGGAGGTGAATAGGTATTTAGCATCCAAGCACGCATTAGCATTTAACAAAAATAATAAAGCTTCATTCCGAAAAATATCCGGCAAGAATGATGGTGCCGCAGGTATGACTACAAAGGAGGCTAAGGAGTATATTCAAAACTTTGAGTCAAACAAATTCAATGAATCATTTAAGGAGATTATTGAAAATAGAAAAGTAATGTCAGGGGAAATACTAGATACCTTAGTCGATGGGCAGGTTGTATCAAAAAAATTAGCGGATCAACTAAGAAAAGAATCACCTGACTACGTTCCTTTGCACAGAATAATGGACGATGATTTAGCTGATGGATTTGTTGATGCTTCGTATCGTACCCCAAAGACTAGCAGCTACGAAACAAGGAGCACTGGTTTAATTAAGGCACGAGGGTCTGAACGAGAAGTTGACTTCGGGAATGTTCACGATGCTATCGCTATGAATCTTGCGGGTGCAGTAAAGAGAGCAGAAATAAACAAAGCCAATCTTTCGTTTGTAAATCTAATAAGAGCAAACAAAAAAGCAGGAGAAGATATTGTTGAAGAAGTATCTGAACAAGCTATTGGTAAAAGATTTGGTGGCGATATGATTTTCAAACAACAACCAGAATCATTGGTTTCCTTTTACGAAAATGGTCAGAGGAAGTATTTGAAATTTAAACCAGGATACGAGGGAGTAGGTGCCGCAATGAAAGGCGTAAACAGAAGAGAAATGAAAGGAATATTGCCCGTTCTGCTTGGGTTCAACAGATTCTTGAGTGGCGCTTATACTAAATTTAATCCCGATTTTGCGGCTCCTAATTTAATACGTGACCGAATGGAATCAATGATGAATACAGCCGGAGCTGTGAAGGGTAAAACTGTTGGAGATTTTTTAAACCCCCGTAAATTAGCAGGAGAAATGAACGCAATCAGAAGATACGCATTCCAAAAACCGGGGCAAGTATTAGATACAGCAGAAGATAAACTGTACCAAGAATTTCATAAAGCTGGTGGTAGTGCAGGTGGACTATCTATTAATTCAGTAAAAGATTTAGCAAAAGATATAAAGCAACTAGGCGGAGATAGCGGTCTAGTAATGAAGGCTAAAGATAAGGGAACTAAATTTATGAAAATTGTAGACGGCTACAATATGATGTTTGAAGATGCCTCTAGGTTTGCTACATATAAGAACGCAAGGAATGCAGGGATGTCCGAAGCTAAAGCAGCTTTTGCTGCACGTAATAGTTCATTTGATCCACGCCAACGAGGAACCGAAACAGGTGTATTGTCCGCCGGATATTTATTCATAAACCCAGCCATTCAGGGTTCAAAGAATTTTGCTCGGACGATGTTCAAGAACAAAAAGTTAGCCGCTAAATTCGGAGGAACTCTTATAGGTACATCGCTTGCTTTAGATAAGGCAAATGAAATGCTTGCGGGGGAAAACTATAGGGCTGAAATTCCTGAATGGAAAAGAAATAAAAACTTTATAATGGTCAACCCACTGAAGCCAAGGGATGACGACGAAACTTTAAATTACTTTAGTATTCCTGTGGGTTACTCGATGGTTCCGTTTAAGGTGTCCGCTGATTACCTTCAAAGATATGCTAGAGGAGACACTGAGTTAGGCAACGCGAAAGAAGTTGCGGGTAAGTTGACAAAAGAAATTGTTGATTCCTATAACCCAATGGGTGGGTCTGTGATTCCCACGGTTCCGGGTAAAATCATAAACGAAATTGCAAGTAACAAGGATGGCATAGGTAGAGCAATACGACCAGAGTTACTAGAAAAACCAATGTATGACCCCACGTTGCGTATAAGTAATTATGACGCGAATACATTTGGCGGAGAGGTTGCTATTGCAATGGTAGATACTCTGAAAGGAATGACAGATGTTTCAGTATCTCCCGCTAATATGATACACTTATATGAAACGATGACAGGTGGGCCAGGTAAAACAGTAGAGAGATTATTTAAAGTCGTATCCAAGGTAGAGAATGGAGAGAAAATATTAGCTGGAGACATCCCTATTCTTAGGAGATTTTACGGTGAGTCATATGCTGACTCTTTAAACAAGAGATTAGGTGACGACAAGACTATGGATGAACTTATGAAAGCTGACGGAAGTTTGTTTGTTCTCGCAGATCGGGAGGCTTATAAAATCATAGATGATTTAGAAAATGTAAGTGATGGCGATGAGCGTTTATCAATAGTACGTAGAGCATTGGCAAATATCCCTGACGAATTAGTAACGAAGCATCCTACCTTAAAACAATACGTGGTTAAAAGAGTACAGACACGATACGATAACAAACAAAAGGATCGGTTTATGTCGGACTTAAAGGAAAGAAATGCCGAGACTCGCGCTAAGTATGTAACACAACAGTACAAAAGTTTACCCGATGAAGAGTCCCGTAGATTATTTAACGTAAAAATGATTGAAGAAAAAATCCTAACACCTGATGTAATGGATGTTCTGAGAATCATAAATGCAAAATAAAAAACCCTCGCTGGAGTAGATAAAACCAACGAGGGAATTTTCGCATTAAACCAAGGATTGATATAGGCCGAAATAGAGCCCGCGGCAAATTACTAAAACCGCTTACCTTGAAAAATCTTTTCTTATTATAACACTGTCTTCTGTGTTTAAATATCCTACTTGTTTGAGAGTCATCTCACCATTCTGTTTACCTGGTAGCTCACTAGAAATAGGTGCGTCAATCATCTCGAAATTAAAATCATAATTAGATCGTATGAGTTTAGAAATGTTCCAGACATATATAGTCTCGAATACTTCTGTCACGTATACAAAATCTTTATTTGTACTATCTGCTATCTTTTTATTCCTGTCAAGTTTAGTGTGCTCAATTAGCCAAGTATTATAGTTAGCTCGGCGGCTCTTGAACTCAAACAAATACTTATCGTTCTCATAATCAAAGTAAGAGAACTGGTCGACTGCTTTATTTAGCTTCCCCATCTTCGGGTAAGCTGACATTATCTTAGCTGCTATCTCTTCTTCCGTCATTTAAATCTATCTTTGTGTTTTTGATCAAAAGAATTGAGTTCACTTCCAATAACCTTGATGCTTTTTTCTATATGTTTTTTCGTATCACAATTTATCAATGTACGTAACACTCTACGTGTGAGTTGCAGATCACAATATCTAAAATATTCATTTTCTTCTGTCATTTAAATCGTCCCAGGCAGTGATAAAATTTTAAGTACCCACCTATGCCACGTTCACCTTCGCGGTTCTTGGCAATGTTGTATTGAAGTTCTGTGTATGGCCCCTTGTCATCGTGATTCTTTGCTCCCTCGATATCACCATTCTTTGGCCACAATAGCAAGACAATATCTGCATCATTCTCAATATCTCCCGAGTCCTTGAGGTCATAGATACTTAGACCGGTTTCGCGTTTGGCTCCATCTCTGTTTACTTGTGACAGCAATAAGATACTTACATTTAATTCAAGGGCTATCTGTTTTATCTTGTGAGATATATCTGCAATACCTTCGGTCTTACTCCCAGCCTTTGACGACCACGGAACTAGCTGTAAGTAATCAATTACTATTAGCTTAATCCCGTACTTGCGGACTAGGTTTCTTGCCTTAGAAGCTAGGTCATTTGGGTTCTTTACTGTGTGTATTGTATACAGCGGCATTTCAGAGATCGTATCCAAGGCTTTGTTGACTCGGGCTAACTTATCTGTGTGCATTACCTTATCCTGTATCTGCTTCAAATTAGCCCCTGCAAGGGCTTGTGTCATCCTCTTGAGTATTTGCTTACGAGGCATCTCCAAAGAGAATATAAGGGTAGGTGTAGCGTCATTGTGTGCAGCCTGTAGGGCTATGTACAACGCAAGCGCGGACTTGCCGCAAGATGTAGGCGCGGACAAGGTAAGAACCTCTCCTACTCCTATGCCTCCACTGCCTAACATTGAGTCCAACTGTGGCAAATGAGTCTTTACTACATCAGTAACGTACTCACCTGACATCATCTTCACAAAGTCATCCTTTAACTCAATGGCTGTGGACTTAACGGAAAGATCCTCGACCTCTGGAGCTATCGTCCCCAGAGATGAGTCCACCTTGGACTTGATGTCCTCGGAGTTTACAGTCTCGTTTGACGCATCTTCCGCAGCATTTAAAAATGTTCTTCTTAGTTTTCGTAATTTAGATTTCTCTCGGACAATATCTGTATAGTAACTTACCTGCACACTGGTAGCTGCCTTATCTAGGATTTCCATAATGCCTACGGCACCATCGACCTCATCAAGGCAATCAATTGACTTAACGTACTCCATAATGGATACGCTGTCTATTGGGGTAGAGCTTTGGCTCAAGTGGCTTATCGCCTGGAAGATTAGCTTATGCTTGTAGTAATAGAAATCCTCTGCTGAAATATCTTTAAGTGCATCAAAGACATTTGAGGTTTCATCTACGCAACAGCACGCTAATAATTTTTCTTCGGCTTCTTTACTGTTCGGTTCGACTGAGTCTATCATTCTCTTCTTTGAGTTGCTCAGTCAAAACATTGAGGCACTGTCCTAAAAATCTAAATCGATCTGTACTATCTCGGTCTATTTCTCTCATATTTATATTGTTATATGCGTTAAGGGATACTTCGGTTGCTTCTTGGATTGTGTTTAACATTGTTTTCTTACTGATGGTTAATGATTGATAGACTCTCCTCGTCGAGGGAAGAGGAGAATCATATCATACATAGCCTAATTATCTACTGTGTTTTTTTCTCTTTCGAGCATCCCTATGGCTATCAACGAGTAACCAATCAGATCTCGAAAAATATCACGAGTGGTGTCTCCGTGATCATTCACGGAAAGTTTACCATCTCGGCAAAATGCCTTCAGCCTTTGGAACTTATCAGCCATACGAACACTGAGGCCAACCAATGGTTGTACCCCGAAGTCCTCGCTGCCATCAAAGTTCGCGAAAGGATTTCCGCATTCTTCTCCTCCTGTGTAGTCAGAGTTTTTGTTACCAGTAAGGCGCAAGATTTCTTCTACTTCACCGTGGCGGAACTCTTCCCACCAAGCTTTGTCGTAGTAAGCAAAATCCTCCTCGTTAGTAACTTGTGTGGGGCAAGGTTGCATCAAAAGGGATCCGTGTCGTTAGCGTCAACTTGTGAGGGAGCCTTAGGTGCAGCTGCTGACTTAGCGTCAACTGCTAAAGAGAGGAAAGCGGTACCCTTTTTGGATTCCTTCTTCCATCCCTTGATGTAGAACTCTTTACCTTCGATCTCAATGTTGCCACGATAATCTGGGTGCGAGTCCTTTTCTTTGCGGTCATTCTTAAACAGAACTCCGCGGTTATTATTGTCGTATTCCATACTAAATTTTTTCTACTGGTGTTACTTCATTTCCTGTAAGCCATTTTAAAATGTTGTCCTTTACAAAAACTATTCTGCCTCTTCCGTTTTCCTTAATTGATGGAACGCGAGAGTAAGGTATTCGATTTCTTGCAGTAAGGTTATCAACAGTGCGAATGTGTACACCCAAAAAGTCAGCGACTTCTTGGCGATTCATTATAGGTTTGCTCATTGTTATTGTACTCATACTAAAAATCTAAATCTTCTGATTTGTTTTTGCCGTGATCATTTGTTGCATCCGGATCTTTTGTATCATCAATACAGAACAATCCGTTCAACGCGTACTTGCGAGCATAAGAACTAGCGGAGCCAGTTATCTGTGCATCGTCCATACCTTTCTTGTTCTCGGACTCACGAGCAAATGCTTGGACACCTGCAACAGCTTCGCCGCTTTCTGATTCCCATAGACTTGCTATGGCCTTTACATAAACTCGACCACCAATCTCTTCTACTTCGTCACTGATAGTAAGAGTAGCACCGTGTTTATTCAATAGAGGTTTAGCTGCCTCTAGTATGTCTTCGGCTGACCTGTAAGAGTACCCGCCGAATTTGTTTTTCTGATTCTTTGGAGCTTTGAGTTCTCCCTGAATCTTTTGTAGTATTAATTTGTTCATAATATATTTTTAATAAATGTCTAAATGCTTTTGTCCTTCCTTTTATATTGTCATAACTGCTTACCTCTGAATCACTTGCGCCTAATTCTTTTAGTAAACAAACCTGACTGTCCTTGAGTAAATTGTTTTTAAACCGACTTGTCAACTGATTTAATCCTACTGGATGTAAAATTCTCGTGGGCTTGCGGCGTAAATACTTAGCTATATTTTCTAATACATTCGGCAAGTCCTGGGGCTGACCCTTGCACATAGTTGTAAATATATTTTCAATCTTTCCTATTAATGTATTGGACTGCCTGCTTATGACACCGCGTACCTCTCCCGTTCTGTGATCGTGATCGACAACAGTATCCTTAGTTTCCGTTTCTAAAATCGGACACTTACTTGGTGCGTTTTTTTCTCGCCAACTTTTTAGATGACTTGCGCTTAGATAGCTCACTTGCTTTCTTTGTTAATAGTTTTATTGTTCTCATCTTTTTTATTCTTTCTGAAAATACTATCGTAGTTTTCTGCATACAACTTTTGGTTGTATCCTTTCTTTGGCTGCATTCCCTTTCCCATATTAAATAACTCTATTTATTAATGTATAAAATGCTTTAGCCGCAGTCTGTGGGACTACTCCATTTCCGAGAAGTCGAAGTCTGTCCACCCTACTGGAAGACCCATCAGTTGCTCTACCCAGTCTGGATTCAGCTTCAATGACACGGGGTTCTTCCCATTCGTGTTGCTCTTCATTAGGTCTTGCTGGGTATTTTGTACGCTGTTGCATAACATCTTTTGTCCGTTCGGCCCCGCTGGTTTTATTCCGTCCGATGCTTGCGGTGTCGGAAAGTTGTGCTTGCCTCTGTCCGTCAATGCCGCTCGACTGTCTTGTTCCTTCGGAGTTCCCCAGTTCTTCGGATTTACTACTTCCTCTCGGAGGTTCTTGCAACCACCCTTCTTCTTTGCTTCCGCTAACTTTTCGGGACTCCTTGCTGGTAGGTTGTCCATTGTTGATGGAGTTGCCCAATTCTT
>Ga0209337_1001498_pt1 | contig 17664 bp, 16 predicted proteins | sample LinPmetageLP53_FD_184044 | JGI IMG/M metagenome (GOLD analysis project Ga0209337, IMG submission 184044) | Marine viral communities from the Pacific Ocean - LP-53 (SPAdes) (version 2) | ecosystem: Environmental > Aquatic > Marine > Oceanic | place: Pacific Ocean | collected 2010-02-08 | reverse complement strand
TCCAACCGGTGCAACTGGCCCGGAGGGACCAAGCGGAACTTCGGGAGCGACAGGAGTTACCGGTCCAACAGGACCCACAGGTGCTACGGGTGCTACGGGTCCAAGTGGAACAAGTGGTCCTCAAGGAATAGTCGGTCCATCGGGGACGAGTGGAGCAACAGGAATTACAGGTCCCGAAGGGCCTTCGGGAACTTCCGGCCCAAGTGGTATCACAGGCCCAACTGGAAAGACGGGTCCAACAGGCCCGACAGGAGCAACAGGGGCAACAGGACCAAGTGGGACGAGTGGACCTCAAGGAATAGTCGGTCCATCGGGGACGAGTGGAGCGACAGGAGTTACAGGACCGACAGGTGCTACGGGACCTTCCGGAACCAGCGGACCCTCGGGAATTGCGGGACCCTCGGGAATTGCGGGACCTTCGGGAACATCCGGCCCGTCCGGGATTACAGGTCCAACCGGTCCTACCGGCCCAACAGGTCCGACAGGGCCAACAGGTCCAACAGGAGTTAGCGGAAATACCGGACCTTCGGGAACATCGGGTGCGAGCGGTATTGCAGGTCCAAGCGGAACCTCCGGTCCAAGTGGAATCACAGGTCCAACTGGAAAGAGTGGCCCAACAGGGATAACTGGACCTTCCGGTAAATCCGGCCCAACAGGTATTGAAGGTCCGAGTGGAACAAGCGGACCACAAGGAATCATTGGAGATAATGGACCCGTGGGACCATCCGGAACAAGTGGCCCAAGTGGAATCGCCGGTCCAAGTGGGACTTCGGGTGCCTCCGGAATTACAGGTCCAAGTGGTGGTGCTGGACCTTCGGGAACCTCGGGAGCCACAGGAATCACAGGTGCCACCGGTGCCCCAGGCCCAAGTGGAATTACAGGTCCCGGAGGGCCTTCGGGAACAAGTGGGCCTACTGGAATTACAGGCGTTACAGGACCCACAGGAGCCACCGGACCAGTCGGACCTACCGGCGGTGGAGGCGGTGGCGGTGGCTTTGGAGGCGGTGTCTTCAAGTGGGCTTGTAAGCCTAACATTGCTGAAACAGGATATTTGACTACTACATACTCTAACACACCTTCGGGTGACCCAGACTTTGCTAAGGTTGGTGGTTACGCATGGGCACTTCCATTCCCAGGAATTATCAATTGGTGTTCTGCTTCTGCCGACCAAATAGGAGCGGGCATTGAGTTCATTGAACTTTGGAGAGCCGGTGCAGTAGTAGGTGCATGGATTGTCGGCACGGCTTTAGTCCCAATTCCGCCTTCGGCGGCTGCGGGTGCAGGTTTCCCTAATGATTTTGATTTCGTATGTTATGAACCATCGGGTTTATTCACTTGTATATCTGGTGATGAACTAAGGGTATTCTTTAGGACGATTGGCATGGTGGACCCTCCTAACATTGCCGTGAGTGTAGGTGTCACATGGACCAGCAACACCGGAACTCCTACCGTCCAATCCGGAGATGTCGTATATAGACCAAAGTGATACTAAGAACCATTAAGTAAGTCCAATGATTATCAATTCCTATGGTTAAGATAGGACTATTGATGACTCTCTATAATGAAGAGGCCAACATTGAGAGGTGCTTAGACACTATTGCACCCTATCTTGACTACTTTTGTATTGGTGTGGATGAAAAGACCACCGACAACACAAAGCAGAAAGTTTTGGACTATTTTGAAGGCAATACCGTTGGCAAAGTTTTTGACTCACCTTGGAATGGATTTGCTGATGCTCGCAATCAATGTTTGGACCAAGCCGACTCGTCCGCTTGTGATTTTTACATTTACCTTGATGCGGACCATACTCTCACCGTCACCGATGAAGAATGGACTTCCAAACTTTCCACCGATATGGATGCGTATATGCTGTCAGTAGTGGGAGGTTCCATGACTCATTGGCTTCCTTGGCTTATCAATTCCCAAACTTCCTATCGTTGGCGTTCAGTCGTCCACGAGTATATCGGTTATACTGGTGACGGCCAAGAGCAAACAGGAGGGGTCTTGGATACAATTAGTGTCTATCACCACTACGATGGAGGCGGGAGAGCCAAAGGCCAACAACTTTATGTGCAAGATAGAGATACTTTGCTAAGGGAGTTCCATGAGGAGCAAGACCCATTCCTACTCCAACGCTATACATTCTATTTAGCACAATCGTGCAAAGACGCAGGGGAGGCTTACTGGGCTGATGCAGTTCGTTATTACAAAATGCGAACCTGTATGGGTGGTTGGGATGAAGAAATCTATGAATCTTGGTTAGCCATTTGGGAAATGACGAAAGATACGGATTATCTATTCAAGGCTATTGAATGCGTTAAGCAGCGCCCGGATGCTTACTTCAAACTTTTGTTGCACGGTAAAACTTTGGGGAATTGGAAATTGTTACGCAGGGCACTTGAGTTGTATGAACAAGTTGAGGAGTGGAATACTATTGGCCTATTCATGCACCCACAATATAATTGGATGGTTGATGATTCCGCAGCAATGGCATATTATGAAATTGAAAATATGGCGAGAGCCTTAGAAATAACTAAAAGTTTGCTGGAAAGAGTTGATGTCCCAGAAGGGGAGAAGCAACGATTAAGGGCGAATCTGCCTTGGTTTGATTGACTTATAAACAAGCAAACAGGCTAACTATTAAATGGTAGTAATGACAAATGAACATCATGTCCGAGGACGATATAGCCGTTGTCACACCGAAAAGAATGACGGTGACTCGCTTAGGACATAAAGTTGATGAAGTCCATGAATCGGTGGATGAGATTAGTAATGAGTTGGCAGAAATCAAACAAGTTTTGAAGTCTTTGTTAGAAGTTACCTTGGGAAGCAGATTAAACGCTAAAGAAGAAGAGAAGCCTCCGACTAAGGAAGACTACTCTATGTATGGCTAACTTCTCCCCTCAAAGGAAATCTAAATCTAACTTAGTTTGCTCGGTCATGTCGTTATCGTCAAATGTTTGAGATACCCAATCACTCACATGGTAATACAATTGTTGAATGTAATTATCGCATCCATATTTATCCACAAGGTCATTCATCAATGAGTCATACTTCTTAACAGAACCTTTTGACACCGTAAGAATAATTTGGCCATCACAATAAACAACTTCGTGTTCTCCGGTCACCGACTCTTCGGACGATTTTTCCGATAACAAAGTTCTGCATTTACCCGTGATAGGTGGTCGTCTATATTTCGCTCCACATTTAGGACACCTAACTTTTTGTTGTCCGAATGCCCGAAGGTTACCTCTCATATCTCTAATCAAATGTCGGTCAATAAGTTTGGAAGCCTGTTGTTTATTATCAACGGCATGAAGTAAATCTCCAAGAGCGAATTGAGCCATTGTCTTTTGACGCATGGATTCTAATTCTGTATATGGATTGATAATAGGCCCGGCCCCACAATCTTCTGTGTCGTGTGTGAAACCAAAACCGCTAAGTTCCGCTGGACTACCCAATCTCGTTTCAACAGTTTCAACACCTAACTTGAGAGCATCTTTAGCATCGGGGTATGATTGTGTCCCTTCATAAAATGTAATTGGATATTGCATAGAAGTATCAACATTGAGAGCCTCTTTGTCAATTTCACTTGGATTGATACGCATAGTGAGAATCAATGGTGCATCCATTTGACCGCCCCTATGCCCTGCGAGGAAAGCCCTACTAAAGTTTAGAACTCCATCAAGCAATAGCATAAATGCGTCAATATCTCCATCACAATTACGGCGTTTCGCCGCATGGAAAAATGGATGTCCGTAGTGTCCCTTTATGTTACTGAATCCGATGATACGACAAACGATAGCCCCACTTGTGTGAGGTGCGATACCCATACCCAAGTGTCCTATTAAATCTTGTGGACTATCCACATTATAGTAAGCCTTTTCTCCATATTGTCTAATTAACAAATCGTCTAAAAACTTAGTAGCCTTTACAAGATTGTCCGCACAGTTAGTTGGCAATACTACATCTTGCACCCTCAATTCACAAGTTTGGTTTTCATCTGTCAAGGGGTCCCCGAAAACATCGTAAGTATATCCTAACTTATGTGCTTGCTTTATTGTCATGCCGATTTCTGCCGGACGGAAATGAGTCATGGTAATATCAACCATGTCCCATCGTAGTGTCCCATCACGGAATACTGATACTCCATTTTTGTAACGCAAAACACCTTTCAACATTGATTCCGGAGTCTTTTCCACACTCGTCATTCCCTTGACTCCCTTAACTTCGGGAGTCCCCAATAAGTCTGCATCTTTGAGGGCTTGTTCCCACAAATCATTGAACCCAACATTTTGTTGTTGTAATTCCACAAACTTAGTTTTACGGAAACTTCCATCGGGATTTTTGAGGAACCTTTGCCAAGTATGTTCACCAGTTTCTTCATCCAGTCTTAGGCCAACTTCAATCTTAACTTTCTTGGCGGCGGCATCTCGCATTAATCTTTTTGTCCCCACCTTAAAACCAACTGGGAAAAGTCCATGAATAGCAGGTTTCATTTCTCTTGGCTTAGAACCTTCCGGCTTACCCATTCTTGCTCCAATTCGGAGTGTAACGGCTGAAAGAGCCTCAACCCCTTCCGGAAGCCTCATATTTACCCATTCTAAGCCGTCCTGTGGCGTTGCCTTACTATTTGAGGTCTGTGATACTACCCAGCCCCAAAACACGCCCTTATCGCCTTCTATTTTCCCATCCTTATCTATATCAATTCCTAACGCATAAATCGTGGGTCTTGAATCTTTAGCAACAGTTATAGATTGAGTATGAACATCAACTTTTGTGTCCGCAGCCAAGCGTTCTATATCTTCTATGCTCACTTCATTATAGTAAGCAATGTATTCCGGGGCAATCGGTATTCCCAACTGCTCGGATTGTTCCAAACTTTCTATAAATGAGGTAGGATAGGACGCAGTATGCTGTTCTATAACTTGTTCGTGCCATTCTCTTACATAAGGTGAGGGTGCAAGAGTATGATTATTTTCCAAAAACTCACCGACTGGAACGAGTAATTCTCCAATATCCCAAATCTTTTCTATCGGCCAATAAGGGTCAGTTGGTAACCCATCCGGTAATTCCGAAGGTTCTCTAATCCTTTTACCCGACCCATCTGTGAATTGAACATAGGGGCCTTCTATACTATCGCAAGGAGTTACCACCGTTCCTTTTCCGGGCCGTTCATATTTCAGTTGAGTTCCTGTAATGAAAAACCCTGCCACAACTTTCATAGTGGATGGGTGGACTGCCGTAGTTGCCAACCCTGCTAATCGGGAACGACCATACCTAAGTCGGAACCCGCCTACTTGCATTGGTTGTGAAAAGATTGGTCGCCCCGCTACCATGTCTGCGAGATACTTATTGATAGGTTGTAAGGTCTTAGGCCCATCATCTTCTTCTTCTTTGTTAGGTGCGAACTCTCTCAACCATTCCCACTCGGAAAACCCAAGTGCGTCTGTATATTTGAGAATCTTTGGAGCCTTCAATACCATGCCTTCACACAATACCAATAGGGCACCTTCACGACATTTATTCGTGGGGACTCTCGGCAAATCTCTTTGTCCGCTTACTTCTTCACCCACACCCTCTCCATCAAGATAGACCGGACAGTTATTACATAGAACTTCAATTTGAGGATTAGATGGACGGTATTGCAGACCACGACCATATTTCATAACTTCTTCTTTGTATCTTTCAATTTCTTCAAAAGTCATTTCCGGAGGTTCCAATCCGAATTGTCGGCGAAGAATATCTCCAATCAAAACTGATAACGCTTGACCTGTTCCACCAGCAGAACGAATTGGTCCAGCAAAGTTAATCGCAAGACTTCGGCTTCCGCTGGCGTTGTCTATAATCCTACATGAAACTACACCTTCAAGTGGAGCCACAAGGATTCCTTCAGTCAAGACTGCTAACCCTGCACAGATTCCATGATAGATACAAAGTGCCATTCTTGTCTTGGTTGTTTTCTTGATGTCTGCAAAGTTTTCCATTGCCTCCAAAGTTTCTTCCCAAGTATTATTTATCAAATCTTTAGTGTAATCTAATTTCAATCCACTACCTTCACAAGCGTGGCAGTCCCTCGTTCTATATCCTTTTTTGATAGTTCCTTTACCATCACAAACTTGACATTTAGAAGTCTTAGCATATAGGAAAGTTTCGGCACAAACAATCTTGGCGAGGTCCAAAGCCACTAACTCTCTATTTCCTTCGTGCAGTTCCGTCAATTCACGGATTTGTGCTGCCGTGTTTCTTGGGTGCAAGAAGTTCAAAAGTTTTTGTGTGCGGTCTGCCAAGTCATTGGCTTGAGGTATCTCAACTTTCAATTCGGGGTCATAGCCTTGACTTCTGCACCGGTTAGCAATATCATAAACCTCGTCTGTATCTTTTTGAAGCATCTCATAGTAGGGTTCATAGTCCACAACTTGAGGTTGCTTAACAGCACGGCTCATGATTAGGCATAGGTGCAAACACCTATTTCAAAGAACCATTAAGTAGGAAATTACCGTATGGGCTATTATGCGTATCGCTTATTGGACTGGTTATTCCCCTGTCTTTGATGCACACACAGTAGTTACTGAAGATTGGGAACTTCCCGGCGGTGGATGGGGAAGTGAGAGGTCATTAGCACAAATGGCCGTTGAACTCGTTAAGCGAGGTCACCATGTTGAAATCTTCTGTTGGAGGTCAAGACCTTTGCCAACTATGAACGCTCTTGATTTTGATGTAGTCATTGTTCAGCGATACCTTAACTATTGGCTTTATGAAGAATGTAAGCAAGTCCCTACTGTATTTTGGCAACATGATGTAAGACCACTCACAGGCTATGAGAATACTGTCTTTTATGAGGATGGTAAGCAGACTTACGCCAACTTGGTGGAAGGTGGACTTTGTTCTAAGACCGTCACACTCACTCCATCACACACTTATGGGATGATGCAACATTACAATATACCACACCACCACTTCAACGAAATAGGTCATGGCTTAGATGCCCCTAAACTTGACACCAGCGGAATTGAGAAAGTCAAGAATCGTATGGTTTGGATTTCCGGTTGGAATAGAGGTCTTTGTTCTGCTTTAGAAGTCATCAACAAAATAGACCCCGAGAAGCACGGTAAGATTTCATTTCACATCTATGGCCATCAAGCCGAGTATGAAGATGATGACAATGCTCCTTATCCGGGCCGCACTTTCCGATTCTTTGATTGGAGAACTCCATCCCTAAGACAACTTGTGGAAGAGTCCCCACACGACATTGAATTATTTGGATATGTTAGTGATGAGGAAATTGAGAAGGCTTGGGCGGAGTGCGACATCCTTCTATACCCTACCGACTTCGTGGAAACTTATTGCATTTGTGCTTTGGAAGCCCAAAGAGCAGGTTGTTTTATTATTGCATCGGAACTTGGTTCTATGCCTCACACCATCGGTGATAGAGGAGTCCTCATTCCAAAGCGTGGAGCCGAGGGCGTTGATATGGAACACAACGATTACATTAGTGTAGTTGCCCGCACCTTGGAAACTTACATGGATAATCCCGAATTAACCCTCCCTTACAGGGAAGCCGGAAAAGCATGGGCTGGTGAACAAACTCTTGAGAATAAAGCGGATGAGTGGGAAGCACTTTTGGAGTCAGTTATCAAAGCAGACCAAGAAAAGAAATCAAGAAACTGATTTCGTAGTTAGCCATTCAAGGTATTCTATAACATCCATAATATCCTCATCGGGAATATCTTTGTAACTACAACCAAACTTATTCTTGACGCACAAGGCGACATGAGCGTATGGATTACGGCCATTAGGATGTCTTGAAGATTCGGGCAGTCTGCCGACTAACAAATCACCAGTAGTTTGAATTGCTTTCCAAACCGCTTTGCGATTATCTTCATTCATTAGATTCAGCCATGCGGTCTGTCAGTAGCAAAAGAGCAGAAGCCCATAATCCTACAAAGATACCTAAGTTCTCATCGTGCATAGCATAGATGCCGATAGAGGACACAATGGAAGTAAGGCTTGAGTAAAGTCCAATCTTTTTCCAATCCATGTTCATTCACCTTTTGACATTGCCTCGGTTAGACGAGCGACTAATTCAGCCTTCTTACCTTTAGTGGAAAGTCCTAATTGTTTGAGTTCTTTCTTCAAACCTTTTACTGTAAGTTCGTCAAGTTCAATTTCAATTCCGATTTCTTCGTGAATCTCATCTTCAACTGCGTCTTTGATAGCATCGGCAATATCTTTACCTTCTTCGGCGGCGGCGAGAGCATCGGAAGCAATATCTCCTACGGAGTCTGCTGCTTGGTCCACTAACTTTTCCACATCTTCTGCGGAGAGGTCAATACCTGTCAAATCTTCAATTCCCTCATCAACTACGGCAATAATCTTTGCTTTGTTGCGTAGGTAAAGATAAGTAATGAAAGTAAATCCAGCACCCACGGCGGTGTAAAGGGAATACTCGGACATATCAGTTTGGGTTAGCACTAAAGACATACCGGCTAATGCACCAGTAAGCAAGGCTGCGGGCTTCATTTTATTAGGACTATCACTTGGAAGGTCGGACATAGTGTTTGAAGTCGGTTACTTCCTACTTAAAAGATTACACCAAAGTTAGGAATCTAAGCAATACGCTCGTCTGCTACGCTGTAATTGAACACTAATTTTAATCCGGGGGCTGGTGGATAAACTTCTAAGCCACCCTTTCTCAAAAAGAATACTTGGAAGTAGCCGTCCGTATTCCGCTGACTTGTTACTTTGGGGTCAGTCTTGGCTACGAAGTCGGGAATGTTTGTCACGGACGCACGGTTGTCGTCCACACCTGTGTTGATGGTTTTATCTAAACGCAAATCGTATCTTTCCATCATATCTTCTAACACCGTCAATTCCCCAAGTTTCCCTGCTCCATCAATTCTGCCGTTAGATAACGCATGAGCCGTAACTTTTGCATTCTTCACAAAAGTCTTGGCCACATTAGCATTAGTAATAGAGGGAGCCTCCAAAGTTTGGCGTAAGTAAGTTACCAAGGCTGGCTTCCAAAACGCAGCGGCACCAGCAGCACTCAAAGAACTCACAAAGTTATTCAAATCAAATTGCCACCAAATGTCGGCATAATCTTCGTCCGCTTTCTTTTGGTTTCTTTGGGCTTTGGGTCCAGCCGTTTGTCCGGGCCGTCCCTGCAAACTTTCTTCTAAACCTACTAACTTTCCATAGACAACCATACTGTGGTCGTAAAGAGGGACAAAGTTAGACTCCCAACGATTACCAACCTTTCCAATGATTGGCACTTGCTTACCAGTCCCGTCATTAAGAGTTTGTTTTTGCATTGCTCTAAGAGTTGTTCCAGCCCTTTTTGCGGCCGCAGTAGCCGAACGACCTTGTGCCATTCCACTCAAAAATTGGCGGACACGGGCTTCCATCGGAGGCTCAATTTTGTAGCGACCATAGGCTACCTTTCGGTATCCAATGTTCTTCAAGGCCAACCATTTCAAAACGGTTGCACGAGTTGTCCCCACATTACGAGCGGCTGAATATAATCCCTCGTTGAGTGTGAGCATCCTATCAACGGCAAGCATGGCTCGCCTTTCCATCTCCGGAGTCATAGCCATGTTCTCATATTGAGTGACTTCCTACTTAATACTGTGGAACGGAACCATTAAGTATAAGGAAACACTATTCTCCCTTGCTGGGAAAGGCTCCTAACCGAACTGAGGGGAGAAGTGGGAGTCAGTCGGGTCTTGAACCCGACACCCAGCATCTTTTAATTTTCACAATTGCGAAAGCAAGAAATGTGCATGATGACTAAGTGGTTCAATACTTAGAGCACCTTCAACAGTAATCCACATGAAGCCATCGTGTTCATCGGATAATTCCACAGTTGGGTTTTTGGTTTCAACGAGGAATCCATAGTAAATCTTTTTCATGTCGTGGTCTATATGGTAATCTAATTTAATGTCAGTTTTAACTAATTTTTGATAGATACCGAGTCCGGTTTCTTCGGTAGTTTCATTGAGAGCAGTTTCTTCGGGCAATTCATCTTCTTCTAATTTACCGCCGGGAAGTTCCCACATTCCGTGAAACGAAGTTTCATTAATTGAACGGCGAAGTAATAATATCATTTTAGTATCGGCATCACGAACAATGCAACCGGCTGCGTGTCGGTAATTTGTGAACAACATGATTCATCCGAAGAGGGACTACTATTTAGTCTTTGTTCTCTTCATCCCAAGGAGCCTTGCTACCTTGACCTACACTTTCGCCATCTTTGTTGAACCATTGCCATGTTTCGGACCCACCCCAACTTGAGCGTTTCCAACCATTTTTAATTCCTGTGATTCTCCACATAGGGCCATCTGTATTTGGCTTACGAACATACTCTTCGTCATCGTTGAGAGTAACGCTTGTGAAAAGGTAGCCGGACATTTCGCCGCCATCTCCTTCCATATCACATTCACGGGCTTTGAAAATTGCTTCCATCTTATTAGTCCAGTCATCCAATTCCCACTCTTCCCAAACTTCTTCGGATTCATCTTCCATTCCTTTGATACTTACATAGTCCAACGGGTAGTATTCCCCTTGGAAAACTTTATCTCCCAAAAGCATTTCAAACTTTATTTCGTATTGGACTCCATACCATCGGAAAACTGCATTGTGCAAGTCCGTGTCGTTCATAGTGCGTGGGTCGTTATATTTCCCGATAACATCGTTCCACCAATTGTAAAATCCCATCACATCTTTACCGTGCATACTCACAAGTGGACCGAAGGCCACATCTGCCGTATTACAAGTAAATACTCCAATTTCTCTTTCATCATCAACGAGTAATTCCCACGCCATGTTTCATGATATGGGACTCATGTATTTATACATTTGGGTCATCAGTATTAGTTAGGCCGTTTCTTCCCAAGGATAAACTGATATTCCGGTGTAGTTTGAACGACCCATCGTTATTGACATTGATACCGTGGCAAAAGAATGTGAAGTATGCTTCATCCCCTTTCTTGGCGACCCAATTCATCATATCCGCTACTGGGTCCTCCGTTCTTATTTCCCAAGGTAATTCTTCTTTAGCATCATATAATTCCCTAAGCACCGAGAACCTTTCATCCCAAGGCATCTTGGTTACACCCTCTTTGAATTGTGGGTAATAAGATTCCCTCAAGTAATACCAAGTCAAATCCTTCATGGTGATTCCTCCAAACCATTCATATCAAAATCCTCATTTATGAGATACTCTCCACCGGACATTTCGGCAATGGCTCCTACATGAACCAGCGTGTCTAATTGTTGTTGTGTCATGTCGCCAGCCCGTTTCAATTGACTGGCATTATCAAACATTCGTCCCGAAGTTTTTGCTAACTCAAGGCAGGTGAGTAATTCATAGTCCACTCCCATGTTCATAGCAGTAGTTGGGAACTCATCAATAAGTGTGATTAGACTTTCTTCAAAGATTTGTCTTGCCAGCATCAAATGTTTTACAGTTATTTTCTTAGAACCGGAAAGTTTGGCGAAACCTTTGATTAGGTTCGTGAACTCTTGGTATTTTCTGTAATCATTGTTACTACGAAGTAAGAAGGCAGATTTGAATTGTGGCCTTTCCTCAATTTCGTCATAAGTGCTGTTAATGATTCCGGCTAACTTTCCGATTGTAGGGTTACTGTCGCTAACTTTTCTCAAATACTCACGGAAGAATGCTCTCCAAAGTTTGGCCGCTTCTTCCGAACCTCCATTAGAGAACTGGCCATCCATCGTTCTCATGATGTTCTCTCTAATCTTATCCTTAGCATCATCTCCGGCCAAAGACATTTGAGTAAAGATGAGTGTTAAGCGACTCATGATTTGGGTTGTGTATTGTCCGAACGCTTGAAGCATATCTTTACCTTCGTGTCCGGCTTCTTCATCCCAATAGTGCGGGGGATTTCCAAGGAATAACATATTCGCTTTGGCATCACGGCGGGTATCAACCTGTCCCTTCTGCATGGTGAAATATCCATTAGCCATCGTATTCATCAATTCTCCGAATACTTCATCATCCCAAGTTTGAAACTCGGAAACTGCTAATCTTTCATTGTTGTGTTTAGGTATCAAACCTAACTCAATGGAGTTGATGTCTTCACCACTCATGGCTCCAAACAATCCGGGGATTGTGCATAGTTTTCCGCTGGATGCTACACCTACTGGAACTAAAGGTTCAATGACTCTTTCAATCAAGTGGTCTTTCCCTTCGCCGACTGATGATACAATACCAATGTGCATCATGTCTTGCTTACGCAGGGGCGATAGACAATAAAGAAGGATAGCCTTCTTGAGATAATCACGGGCGAATAACTCCGACCAAAGGGTATCATCCCTCATCATTAACTCAAGTGGGTTAGTTTTGTTAGCCTTACAAAGTGCAAGGAACTCGTCAAGTTGCACATCAGTCATTTGACTATGTTGCATATTTTTCAACGGTGCTATACTATCAATGACGAATACAAGGTCACGATTATGAGTGATGAATGCACCACTAAATGCGACTTTGTTTCCATTACGAATTGAATCAGTAACGGTCTTAAGAATGTGTGTCATCTCTTCCGAAGATTTACTCGCTGGTAATGTAACTGTGGCTCCATTATGAGCCATACAATTGACTTGGAAGTTACCATCGGAAATGGCAAACTTTAGTCCCACCTTGCGGGCTTCTTTCTTTGTAAGAGGTCCACTTTCTAACTTTAGACAAATGCCTGTTCCAGTAACATACTCACCCGTAACTTGGGAATAGTATGCACCTTCAATAGAAACGCTTCGGTCAGTATAGGGTCTGTTGGTGTGCTTGCCGCTAACACAATCTTGGGCGAAGGTAGTTATATCCTTCGGAATGTCTGCGACCATATCAACACCATATCACCATTACTTACTTAACATCACTTAATCCGGTGGCACAACCGGTGGCGTAGTAACTGATAGCATAAATCAAAAGGTGGGCTTAGTTTAAGTCCACTTAGAAGTGATAGGACGGAAGAATCACTACGCTAACATTAAATGTCACCACGCCCCGGAAGGCCGGAGGCGAACCCCAACGAGATGAACCCGTTAGGAATCGTATCAACCTCTCCGGCGGGGAGGGAAACTGTCATTGCTTTCGCTCAAGCCTCTTAGTCCTCACCCACCGAAGCGGGAGTGTGTCAGTTTAGGTAATGAAACCTAATCAGTTGTCTTGTAGTTGGTCTTCTGGAACCGCTGGGATGGTAACATCGTCACCACACTCACGCACAAGTGCGGAGAAGCGGTTGTATGTGCGTCCACCGGAAGATTCTTTCTTATGAAGTAGGAAATCCATAGTCATTGGGAAAGTCTTGCCATCGTTTTGAACCGCATTTACTACGCTTTCAAAGTGTTCACAAGTGTAACCGGATAGCCAAAGAGTCATTCTTCGTCCATCTTCGGGGTTGATGCAACGGACTGCGGTGTTAATACCGTAGTTGCCTTCAATACCGGGTGTAAAGCCTTCCATAATGTAGCCTTTGTAAAGCACATCAAACTCCGCCTTAAGCGTATCACGCTCAACGAAGGTAGGCTTACTGTCGGCTGCCCTTGCCTCATTCTGTTCACTTAGTTCTGCTAAAAAGTTTTCTATATCGTTTTTTGCCATCTTAATCATCTCGTTTATTAGTCCGCCTCATTGCGGGGTAATATCTCATGGTGGTGATAACCTACTTAAACTATCGCACTTCATAAATAATGGATACCCTAACGGCTGTTTTCAGCACTATATCCACCCGATTGAGAGCGTCTATTGAAATAATGGCCGTTTTTGATACTGTTTCGGTAATCTATAATGTCTTGTTTGCCTATGAGCGAGTGTGCCATCTGCCTCAATTCACCATCCATACGACTTGGAGGCCACGGAATAACGAACAAATCAAAGAATACTACGCTCCCATCTTTACGGTATCCAAAGTTTCCCGGATTAATTGTATCTCTTACAACCCAGCCCATATCATATAGGAACTTGCTAACATCTTGATAACCTTTCTGTTCTTTTCGGAATCTTGGGTCTGCTGCCAGTTCGGGGGCTGTCTTGGGTCTATTTTCCGCTGACGGGGCAAAACCACAGAAAGGAGGGTCGGATTCTTCCGTGCAAGGTATGTATTCCATTATCCAGTAAGCAATGTGTGTGCCTACGGGGAAGTTATCTTGGAAAAGTTGGAACGACTGTTTATCAAAAGGATGATTCCTTTCGGCTTCAAACACTTTCTCTCTAAAGGCTTCATTCATTTCACCTTGAGCACATGAATACACAATAGGTAACGCCTTTGGAACTTTAGGGGTCTTGGAACTTTGTGGGTAAATACCCTTGTTAATGGCTGCCAAGGTAGTCATCAAGTCTGCTTGAAACTGATTCATAGCCAAAACTTTGGAACCGACTAAAGATTCCCAAGCCTTTTGGTGTAATCCGATAGGCTGCTGTTCTGCATATTCCACGAATGTCATATCACTTGGCAAAAGTTTTACTATTTTCAAAACTTTGTTAATGAATTGGTCCTCTTCATCTTTCAATCGGAAAACCATACCGCCGATTCCCTTACCAATATACGGACCGATGGTATCTGCTTCAAAGGCTATATCGTCCCATTCGTAAGTCCCATCTTTCACACAATAAATTGTGGCTTCGTCTAAGTTACCTACAATACCCATGACGGATGTGCCTTCACGCACCCGTGGTTGTATAAGATTTACTGATGCCACCAATGTGGACCCTCCTCCGCATTCATGTTATCTATAACATTGCTCTCGGAGGCTTTTATGTGTCCCATAAGTTTGGATGTCGCCACGAAAGCGAAAACTGCTAAAGCCCCAACTTTCAAAGCATCCATTAATAGTGCTGTCTGTCCTTCTGCTCCAAATGATTCTCCCATACCCTCATTTTGTTCAGTATCAAGATGTGTGGAACCGCCTTCTGCTCCCTTACCACCGGCTTTCTTTCCTTCAATATCAACTATCCCCATATAACCCATTTTACCCAAGGCTTCTTGGAATTGGAACCAGTCAGCCCCAATTTCGTTTGCCAAACTTCCATCGGCTTGGTTTTTATTGAATCCGTTTTCACGGCTGATTGCCATAGGGTCCGTATTTGGTGACGCTTCTTTCATGGCCTTTTGAATTGTTGCACTATCGGGGAATATAAGAACCCTGCATCTGTTGTGCAAAACTTTGCGACCTGTATTTGTATCAACTTGTTCGTGTGGGAATACTACGAATTGAACGACTGGTGAGTTAGTATCTCTTGTATTCACATATTCATCCAAAATATCTGTGGATGAGAAGTATTGACGACCTGTGTAAATCTTGCCGTCTTTGAGTGGGTGTCCGTGGATAGTCCATCTTTTATTTTCTTTTTTGAGTCCACGAACTGCGTTGTCTTGGGTTGATTTTGATTCCGGATTAACTTCAATGCGGGATTCATCACCGTATGAAACATTCCCCATTTGATAAACTGGTGTAACGGCTCCGGTAATTCCGTGCCCCACCATGTATTCTTCTGCTCTTTCTTTACTACGGAATGTTTGCTCCTTTCCGCTGTCATCACGGTATAGATGTGGCATTGACTTACCAGCAACCATAATTCCATAGTCTTGTTCATAGATGTAACACATCCATTCACGCTCAAGGTGAGTATCGTCCGAGTATTCTTTGATTCTCTTAACTGAATCATCGGTGAACTTAGCCCATTCTAATTGCCACTTTGCGTATTTATTAGGGTTCATCATGCCACCAATCCTGTTTCTTGGTCCAAATTGGACTTTCCTTTACTGTTTAATAACGGCACGAAAGCCCCTGCATCGTTCTCGTATCGCTTTTTACCTTTCGGGTCTAAGCAAAACGGACAGTTCTGCGCCCCGATATAACCACGAAATACTTGCATACAATTGGGACAATCTTGTTTCTCGCACCAATCGGCGTGAGCAAACTTTTCAGTATCTCCATCTTCGGTAGGAAATCCACCGCAAGCATAACACCGTAGCATAGCATACATTTAACGAAACCACTACTTAATGCTTACCTCAATAGCGCACTATGAGGTCATCACCGTCTTTCTCAACTTCAAAGAACCGCATTGCATCCGGATTATCCATCCAAAAACTGCCATTTTTGATACGAAGTGTGCTACCATCCTCATAAACGAGGTCTTCTTTACGGTTTCCGGTTTGATACCACCACTCACCTACACCTTGAATGACTGTTGGAACTACCAAAGGTTGGCCTTGACGGTCCTTATCACCAGTATTGTATGGTGCAACCATAACTAAATCACTACCATAAGGAGGTGCTTTGTCTAATAATTCAATCTTTCCAGTCCCCACATCCACATAATAAGAGGCTGTTGAGTCGCCACGATTCAGCCATTGGCTTACATCGGTCTTTCTTCCGTCCTCTTTGTCAATGGGCCTAACTTTTAGATTTCCACCATCTTGTTGATTACGCAAGCCTTCCATGAAATCATCCCAGCCAGCCTTGAACTCTTCAAACAAGTCCTCGGGAAGTCCGGATTCTTCAAAGGCTTCTCGTAGTGCATCTTCTTGAGATGGAATAGCGTCCAATTGTTCTGTAATTTCTTCTAATTCTTCGGGACTAATGTTTGGGTCCATACTAACTGCTTCTTGGGCCGCAGTCTTAGCACGGTCCACATCTTCTGCTTGAGGTGGGTCTTTAGTATCTGCTTTTTCATAACATTCAACTGCTTTATCCACGGCTTCCTTTCTATTTTCGGTTACCTCTTCTTGAGTCTGGGATTCGGGAATGTTACTGGCTGCTTGTTCTGCTTGGTCGGCTAAGTCACTAACTTTTTCCCTTTGTCTGTCTAATGGTGATTGAGATGCGTCAATTCCGTCCACATCCTCTCGCATTTGTTCAATTTCCTGTTGGTTAGACTCGGTTTGGCTAACTTCTTCTTCACTTGAGGCATTCTTTTGTGCTTCTTGATTAATTGCTTCTGCCTTATCAATTGCTTCTTGAGCGGCTTCTTTGGCTCTTTCAAGTTGTTCTTGGTCGCCAGCGTTATTAGCATCTGCGGCTCCGCCCGCATCTTTGGCAGCGTCCACGGCTGCTTGAGCCTTTTCCATTGCCTCTTGTGGGGAATCCCCATCTTGAATTGAATCTTTGGCGGCTTCTGCGGCATCGGCGCATTCTTGGCAATCGCCTTCTTGACCGGAACCGGAACCACTTTCACCTTCTCCGCCTTCACCTTGGCCTTCACCTTGGCCTTCACCTTGACCTTCTCCGGAACCTTCACCGCTACCTTCTCCGGAACCCTCTCCGGAGCCTTCGCCACTTCCTTCACCGGAGCCTTCGCCCGAACCTTCGCCCGAACCGCTCCCACTACCGGAGCCACTTCCACTTCCACTTCCCGAACCGGAACCCGAACCACTACCGGAACCGCTACCGCTTCCGGAGCCACTTCCGCTACCTTGTCCTTGTCCCTGTCCTTGACCTTGTGATTGTGATTGTGCCGCTTCACGGCCTTTTTCTCTTGCTCTTTCGGCAGGTGTTTGTCCGGAACTTGGGCCTTCCCCTTGTCCTTCGCCTTCACCTTCGCCTTGACCTTCTCCTTGTCCCTCTCCGGAACCCTCGCCTTCGCCTCCGCCTTCGCCTCCGCCTTGACTTTCTCCTTCGCCTTGACCTTGACCTTGACCG
>Ga0209337_1001496_pt1 | contig 17672 bp, 19 predicted proteins | sample LinPmetageLP53_FD_184044 | JGI IMG/M metagenome (GOLD analysis project Ga0209337, IMG submission 184044) | Marine viral communities from the Pacific Ocean - LP-53 (SPAdes) (version 2) | ecosystem: Environmental > Aquatic > Marine > Oceanic | place: Pacific Ocean | collected 2010-02-08 | reverse complement strand
AAAAAAGATGCAATGATTGTTGCACTATCATGTTCTGGAGGATCTAAAAATGTTGTTTCATGTTGTCATTGGGCTAAGAAAAATGGATTTAAAACTGCAATGATTGCGGGACAAGATAGACAATTATTAGAATCAGATATAAACAATATTGTTTTAGATTGCAAATATTTTCACACTGTTGAAGTATTAACTTTAATTTTATTTTATGATTTAATTCATGCGTGTGGCGCAGAATGTCCTTCAATAAAAGCTGAAGTTATAAGGAAAGGAACTGCATTACCTTTATCAAGGAATCCTTTAAAGTAGTGTTTGATTTTTCTAATAAAAATATATTAGTAACTGGTGGTACTGGCGGAATTGGTAGTTCTATAGTTAAATTATTTAAAAAATATAACGGTAATGTTATAAGTATAAATTCATCTCATACTGATTTTAGATCTACTAATGAGATTATATCAATGTTACGTGATTTGCCTACTATTGATATTTGTATAAATTGTGCTGGTATTAATGTTATTGGTGATCTTCATACTATATCAGAAGAAACATATGACGACATTATGAAAGTTAATGTAAAGGCTCCATTTCTAATTTCACAACATGTATCAGGTTATATGAAAAGTGGGTATGCCGGCAAAATTGTTAATATTTCATCTATATGGGGAGAAAAGACAATATCAAAAAGATTATGTTATACAACGTCTAAAGCCGCTCTGATAGGAATGACAAAAACATTAGCTGTAGAATTAGCAAAATATAATATACTAGTTAATACTGTGTCTCCTGGATTTACTGATACTGATTTAACAAGAACTATATTATCAAAGTCTGCAATAAATGAGTTGATAGATAAAGTTCCATTACAAAGGATGGCTAAACCAGATGAAATTGCTAACGCTGTTTTATTTTTAAGTAGTGATTTAAACACTTATATAACAGGTCAAAATATTATAATAGATGGAGGGTTTTCAGTTACATGATTATAAAATCATCAATACGAGATTATACAGTAGAGTTTCACAATAATTTTGTCGATTCAATTGACCAAATATATAATGAGGGTGATATTATTATATTTGATAATATGATATATAAACCTGAATTACAAAAATATAAATCTATACAATTATATAATATAACAGAACAAACAAAAGATTTTAGTAATATATCTACAATATTAAATTCAGTTATTGGGAGATTTAATAAAAATAATAAGTTAATTGCAATAGGTGGAGGTATTACGCAAGATATTGTAGGATTTGTTTCTTCAATATTATTTCGAGGTGTAGAATGGATATTTTACCCTACTACATTATTAGCTCAAGGAGATAGTTGTATTGGAGGAAAGACTTCAATTAACTTTAATACATATAAAAATCAATTAGGTAATTTTTATCCTCCTTCTCATATTATTGTATGTAATGAATTTCTAGATACTCTTACAGAAAGAGATATTAAATCTGGATTAGGTGAAATGTTACATTTCTTTTTAGTATCTAGTAAAGCTGATTATGAGTTTTTTATAAAAAATCAACATGACTTTAAAAAATTAACTACAAGATGTTTAGATATTAAACGCACATATGTAGAAATAGATGAATTTGACAAAAACGAGCGACTCATATTAAATTACGGTCATACATTTGGACATGCTATTGAATCAGTTACAAATAATAAAATTGCACATGGGATTGCAGTTTCAGTTGGTATGGATGTAGCTAATTTTATTTCATATAAAAAAGGATATATAACATATGAATTATTTAAACGAATACAAAAAACATTGAGTAGTATATATTATGATATAAAGTTGCCTAATATAGAACAACTAATTATTTCTTTAAAGAAAGATAAAAAAAATATTAGTAATAAATTGAATTGTGTATTAACTAAAGGCCCTGGTAATATGTTTTTAGAAGAAGTTGAATACAATAAAATAAAATCATATCTTAAGGAATATAATGATAAAAGATAAATCAATATTAATTACTGGCGGAAGTAGTATGGTTGGAAAGCATATGAAAGAGATACTTCCAGCTGGATATAATGTTATATACATTGACAGCAGCTATTGTGATTTAACAGATATGAAAGCAGTTCGATGGCTAATTTCTTCTATACAACCAGATCATGTAATACATTTAGCTGCTAAAGTAGGAGGCATACAAGATAACATAAAGAAACCTGCAGAATATTTTAATGACAACATATTAATGAATACTATCTTAATAAAAGTATGTCAAGAATATAAAATAAAAAGATTTACTGGAATATTAAGTACATGTATTTATCCAGATGTATTAGATACATACCCAATGTTAGAAGAAGACATACATAAAGGACCTCCAGCACCAACTAATTTTAGTTATGGATATGCAAAAAGAGCAATGGCAGTACAAATTGATGCACATAACAAACAATATGGTACGAAATATAATTATTTAATTCCATGTAATTTATTTGGAGAACATGATAATTTTAATCATACTACTAAAATGCATTTTATTACCGCATTGCTTAAAAAAATAAAAGATGCAAATAAAGAGTTGCATTTATTAGGAACTGGAACTCCATTAAGACAATTTATGTATGCAGGCGATTTAGTAAAAATATTAATTGAAGTAATTGATAAAGATATTACAGAAAGTTTTAATATAGCACCAGATTGGAATTATAGTATACATGAAATGGCTGAAAAAACATTGGATATATTAAAAAAAGATCTTAATATTATATATAGCAAACCAGAATTAGATGGTCAATATAGAAAAGATGTATCTAATAATAAAATGAAATCTATATTACCAAATTTTAAATTTACTAGTTTTAAAAACGGAATACTAAAATCATATGACAAAATTAGTTAGTGACACAATAAACAGAGATGACATAAATGCTCTAATAGAATGGCTACAACAAGATCCAATTCCTAGATTAACAAAAGGAAATTTAACTTCTGAACTAGAAGAAAAATGGGCTAAGAAAATAGGAACAAAATATTCAGTATATGTTAATTCTGGATCATCTGCTATATTATTAGCATTAGCTGCATTAAATGAATCAGATAGATTAAAAAATAATAAAATAGTTGTTCCTGCATTGAGTTGGGCAACCGACGTAAGTTCTCCTATGTTATTAGGCTTAGATCCTATAATGTGTGATTGTAATTTAGAAGACCTATCTTGCAATTTAAAAGAATTAGAATCTATTTTTAAACAAAATAATCCAGCTGCATTGATCTTAGTGTCTCCATTAGGATTAGTTCCGAGGATGAAAGAAGTTGTAGAGTTATGTAAAAAATATGATGTTAAATTATTAGAAGATGTATGTGAAAGTATGGGATCTAAGTATAATAATAAATACTTAGGTTCATTTGGATTTGCATCTTTCTTTTCTATGTATTTTGGACATCATCTATCAACTATCGAAGGAGGATTCATAAATACTAATGATGAAGATTTTTATCATATGTTGTTAATGATGAGAAGTCACGGCTGGGATAGAGATTTACCAAAGTGGAAACAAGACGAATTGCGTAAAGAATATAATTGTAATAAGTTTGATGCATTATATAATTTTTATGTACCTGGTTTTAATTTACGAGCTACTGACTTACAAGCATTTATTGGTCTTCGTGCAATTGATAAATTAGATAGTTATGTTGTTAAAAGAACAAGTAATTTTAATACATATCAATCACATATCAGAAATAACAAACTGAATCTAGATAATCATACTTATAATACTATATCAAACTTTGCTATACCAATAGTACATAAACAAAGAGATAATATAGTAAAAGATTTGATTTCTGCAGATATTGAAGTAAGACCTTTAATAGCAGGTAATATGGCATCTAAGCCAATGTGGAAAGAAAAATATAAAGTTCCAAAATTACCAAATGCAGAATTAATAGAAAAATATGGATTTTATGTACCAAATCATCAAGATCTAACATTACAAGAAATATTACAAATAACAGATATAATTAATAGTTATGAATAAACGAGCATTAATAACTGGAATAAATGGACAAGACGGTTCATATCTAGCAGAATTTTTATTAGAAAAGGGGTATGAAGTTTGGGGAATATTAAAACGTAATTCAGTTGCAGAAAATCAAACAGCAAGGATTCCAGATACTATATTTAAACAACTTAAGTTAGAGTATGCTGATATGACCGATATGGCATCATTAATTAAAGTGTTACAAAAAGCTCAGCCTCATGAAATATATAATTTAGCAGCTCAATCCCATGTAAGAATAAGTTTTGATCAACCTATATATACAGCTAATGCAACAGGTATTGGTACATTAAATTTATTAGAAGCTATAAGATTAACATGTCCTAATTCAAAAATATATCAAGCCGGCAGCTCAGAAATGTTTGGTAATAATATAGATACAGATGGATATCAAAGAGAATCAACCTCAATGAAGCCAGTCTCTCCATATGGGTGTGCTAAAGTATTCTCACATAATATATGTACAAATTATAGGAATGCATATGGAATGTTTATTTCGAATGGCATTCTTTTTAATCACGAATCTCCAAGAAGAGGTACAAATTTTGTAACAAATAAAGTTGTTAAAGAAGCAGTTAAAATTAAATGTGGATTATCAACTAGTTTATCTTTAGGAAATTTAGATGCAAGTAGAGATTGGGGACATGCAAAGGATTATGTAAAATGTATGTGGTTAATGTTACAACATGATAAGCCAGATGATTTTGTTTGTGCAACTGGTATCTCGCATACAGTAAAAGACTTAGTAGAATATGTATTTGGTAAATTAGATTTAGATTATACACAGTATATTAAGTTAGATGAAAAATTTTATAGAGCTGAGGAATTAGAGTTTCTTAAAGGAGATTGTTCAAAAGCTAAAAAAATATTAGGATGGGAACATGAATATACATTTGAAACAATGTTAGATGAAATGATATCATATTGGCAAAATCTCCCAATGAAAAATATGTTTTAATAAGGATAATATGAAAAAAATAGTATACGTTACAGGATGTTTAGGATTTATAGGATCTTATGTAACAAGATTATGTTTAAAAAAAGGTTGGTATGTAAAAGGCATTGATAAAATGACTTATGCAGCAAATAAACATTTATTAGAAGAATTCAATAAATATGATAATTTTTCATTTGTAAAATGTGATATTAATGATTTAGAATTTTTATATGATTGTGATTATATAATTAATACCGCAGCTGAAACTCATGTTGGTAATAGTATAGTTAGGAACGATGATTTTGTACATTCAAATATTAATGGAGTTCACAATATTTTAGAACTAATTAGAAATTATCGTTCAGAAGGAAAAACAATACCAACATTAATACATTTCAGTACTGATGAAGTTTATGGAGATATTGATGCTGGGTTGCATACTGAAACACATTTATTAAAACCTAGTAATCCATATTCGGCAACTAAAGCAGCTGCAGATCAATTAATTTTAGCTTGGGCAAGAACATACAATTTACCATATGTAATTGTAAGACCAACTAATAATTATGGAGAAGGACAATATGTTGAAAAACTTGTTCCAAAAGCAATAAAGTATTTACAATTAGGAAGAAAAATTCCACTACACAATAACGGGTCTCCGGTTCGAACATGGCTACATGCAGAAGATACTGCTCAATCAATTATTAAAATAATTAATTCGAATATAGTTAATGAAATATATAACATCTCTGGTGGATTTGAACAAACTAACTTGGAAACAATCAAAAAACTTATTATATTATATTATAATAGTAATAAAGATATTTCAGAATTATTAGATTTATCATATAGTCGGCCAGGGCAAGACATTAGATATGCATTAGATGATTCTAAATTAAGATCATTAGGTTGGTATCCAAAAAAAGATTTTGATATTGAACTGCCTAATATAATAGAATATTACAAAAATAAATTTATATGGTAAATTATGGCACTTTTTAGAATACAACATAACGACTTTGAACAACGATTTAATTTTGATCATTTTGATACACTACATCCAAATGAATGGGAAAATGATAATAGAATAAACGAATCAGGTTGGGAAGAGCGTTATAATTATGAAGCTTTATTAATTAATAATATAATTAAAGAAAATACAAATATAAAAAATGTATTAGAAATAGGATCAGGCCCAGGTATATTATCACAAAAAATACAAGAATCACATCCTAACTTAAATTATCATTTGATTGACAAACACCACGCAAAGAAATATTTTGATGAACAAAATTTTAAAGGTACATTCTTTGTTAAAGATTTATCTAATAGTTTTGATACTACAGGATTATTGGATCAATATGATTTAATTATAACAAATGATTTTTTAGAACACGTTTTAAATCCATCTATAATTGTACAAACTATATATAAGTTAACAAATAAAGACTCTATATATTTTATTAGTAATCCGAATTGGAGAATGGCTCATCAATGGGTATATAGAGGACTATTTGATTTTGATAATTTTATATATTTTTTATATACACATAAATTTAAATTAGAAGGATTTTATGGATCAACATTAAAAACACCTCCATATCCAAAAATTGATAGTGAGAGTATGTTACCAGAAGAACATTTAACAGATTGGAATCATTACATGATTTTTAAACATAGGACAAATATATGAGCAATTTAAAAAAACGAATACTAGAAATTGCATACAAGAATAAGTTAAGTCATTTAGGAAGTTATCTTTCTTCAGTTGATATCATTGATAAAATATATAAAACAAAAAATAAAGAAGATATTTTTATACTTTCATCAGGGCATGCTGCACTAGCTTTGTATGCTGTAATAGAAAAATATGAAGGAACGAATGCTGAAGAGTTATTTTTGAAACATGGAGGACACCCTCATAGAGATGAAGATAATGGAATATATTGCTCTACTGGTAGTTTAGGAATGGGTATAACAGTAGCTGTAGGCAGAGCAATGGCTAACAAAAATAAAAAAGTATACGTTCTAATTAGTGATGGTGAGTGTGCAGAAGGCTCCATATGGGAATCATTACGTTATATACAAGAATCAAATTTGTCTAATATTGAAGTATATGTAAATGTAAATGGTTATGCTGCATATGACAAAGTAGATACTAAATATTTAGTAGATAGATTGAACGTATTTTTACCTAGAATTAATATTGAATATACAACTGTAAATCAATTACCTTTCTTAAAAGGTTTAAATGCACATTATCATGTTATGGATGAACAAGATTATAAATCAACAAAGGCGTTATTATGAGAAAAGAGTTTGCAAAATTTTTACATAATGAAATGTCTGTGAATGAAGATATACATTTATTAACAGGCGATTTAGGATATGGATTATGGGATAAAATTAAATTAGATTATCCAGATAGATTTCATAATGTAATGTCTTCTGAGCAATTAATGATAGGAGCTGCTACAGGGATGGCCATGGAAGGAAAAATACCTGTTGTATATTCAATTACTCCATTCTTGTTATATAGGCCTTTTGAATTTTTAAGAAATTATTTACATCATGAAAATATTCCAGTTAAATTAGTTGGAGGAGGACGTAATAAAGATTATGGATATTTAGGATTTTCTCATTGGGCAGAAGAAGATTTGGATATTATGAATAATTTAAATAACATACAATTATATAAACTTAATAAGTTGTCAAGAACATTGATGGAAGAATTTATATATAATAATAAACCAAGTTACATAAATTTAAAAAGATGAACATACTAGTTACAGGCGGAAATGGATTTATAGGACGTAGTTTACGTTCCTCTACATTAATGTTAAAACATAAAATAATATTTACTTCTCGTAAACAATTAGATGTATCAGATAAAGATGCACTAATACACTTTATACGTAAAAATAATATCAATATAATAATACATGCTGCAGTAAAAGGACACCCAGGAAGTGATTCAGTGTATACATTAGCTGAAAATTTAACTGCAGACTTAAATATTTTACAAATGAATCGATTAGTTAATCGAATAATAATATTTGGATCTGGAATTGAATATGCTGATAATCATAATATTTCTAATGTATCAGAAGATGATTTATCATTTACTAAATCTCCTACTAGCTATTATGCATTAGGAAAGTATACTATAAGTAGAGCTGCAGAGTGTATTGACAATGTTTATAACTTACGATTATTTGGTTGTTTTGGACCATTAGAAAATAATAACCGATTTATAAAAAATAGTATAAATAGAGTATTCAATTCACAAAATCTATCAATACAAAAAGATCGATATTTTGATTTTTTCTATATAGATGATTTATTTAAAATAATTGAACATTATATTAATAATGATTCTAGATGTAAACAAATTAATTGTGTATATGAAGAAAAATATAAACTGTCTGATGTAGCAAATATAATAAAAGCCAAACTTATAAAAAAAGATCCAAATATAATAATACATGATAAATCTGGTTTAGATAAATCATATACGGCAGAATCAAATAATATAAATTTTATAGGCAATAAAATTAAATTAAAAGGATTAGAACAGGGTATAAAAGAAATGATTGCAGCAAAAGGACACGATGAAAAAAATTAGTTTTTGTATTAATACAGCAAAGAATGAATTAAATCATATAAAGTTATTATTTAATTCATTACAAAAAAATTTAAAAAATAAAAATCATGAAATAATAGTTTTTATTGATAGTGATAATCAAGGTACTTCTGAATGGCTAATTGAACAAAAAGAAATATTTGCAAATCTTAAAATACTACAAAATACTCTTCCTATATGCTATGGATATGCCCGTAACATTAATGAAATGTTTAAATTTGCATCTAATGAAATTGTTTCATATTTACAATCAGATATGGTAATATGTAAAGATTATGATGTAGAAATATTAAAAAATCTTGAAGATAATATGATTTTATGTTCAACTAGAATTGAACCTCCGTTGCATGGTAATTCTGGAGAAAAACATACATATGATTTTGGAACTAATCCTACTGAGTTTGATTTAGAAAAATTTAATAAGTATGCTGAATCAATTAAAGAAGAAAAAATTACCGAATATTTCTTTGCCCCATTTACATTGTATAAACATGTTTGGTTATCTATAGGGGGACATAATACATTGTATAGGAGATCTAGAGAAGATAGTGATATACTTATAAGATTAGTATTAAACAATGTTAAAATCAAACAAACATGGAATGCGTTAGTGTATCATTTTACGTGTACATCTAGCAGAGGTCCGGAATGGTTTAACAAAGAAAATACTCAAGCACAAGAGAGAGTACAATTACAGCAACAAGCAGATTATATTGAAATGCATCGTATAATCAGAAATTGGGGTAAATTTCAGCACAATACTGATAAATTAAAATATTATAACATATCTGCTATAATAAGAAACATAAATAGTGAAGAATCATTACATACATTTTTGAATATTGAATCAGCATTTAATAAAATATATGTTGAGTCAGACAAAATTATTGGATTAACTCAAACAATTTATGATAATCTACATGTACCTGCAAATAAATTACTTTCAATATCAGATAAAGATTGGAATAAATATGGATATATGTACAATCAAATAAAATCTATAGATCGTATACATACAATTAGTGATGATATGGAAAATGATGATATAATTATAGAATTTGATATTAATGAATGTACTCCAGAACGAATAATGAACTTTATTTCTAAGATACAATATATTGTAGAAAATACATCAGAAATTGGTATGTATGAACATGATATATTTAAAATTAAAATCAATAAACATATTGATAGAGCCTCTGAAAAAATACAAATATCAAATCCTATTATCAAGGAAGCTGATTTATATACTATTTTATAGTTTAACGACATATTTATTTAAAAAAGGTAAATATGTTATTAAAACAAGGATCTAAAGGATCAGAAGTTAAAAAATTACAAGAATCTTTAGGATTATCTGCGGACGGTATATTTGGTGGAGGCACCAAATTAGCTGTAATGAAATTTCAATCAAAAAATGGATTAGATGCAGATGGTATAGTAGGACCTTCAACATGGGAAGCCATAGGCATTGATACAGATCAAGATGCAGCACCAGAAGAGTCAGAATATATTACAAAAGATGGTTTAGTTATAGATAGAGAATATCTTGATAAAGATCAATATGTAAGAGACTATGGTAAAATAGAACCATTAGGATTTTTTATACATCACACAGCTGGTTGGGACAATCCATATAAAACAATTCGAGGTTGGAATCGAGATACTAGAGGTAGAGTAGCTACACAATATTGTATAGGCGGTACTAATGTAAAAGGCAAAGCAGCTCCGCATGATGGAGCAGTAGTAGAATGTTTTCCAAATAATTATTTAGGATGGCATTTAGGTAAAGTAGGTAAATTTGCTATATCTAAATTCTCCGGAGGAGTAGAATTAAATAATTTTGGATATCTTAAAAAGAAAGATGGTAAATATTATACTTATGTTAATACAGAAGTAAAACCAGAATATGTTTGTGATTTAGGGTATAAATTTAGAGGTCATCAATATTGGCACGCTTATTCTGATAAACAAATAGAAAGTTTAAGATTACTTATTTTACATTTAAAAGATATTTATCCTAAAATGGATTTAGTAAATGGACTTCCAAAACTTCTTAAAGAAGGAGTTCACCCAAAAGACGCATTTGAATTTAATGCAGATGCATACAATGCAAAACAATTTGGTTTATGGACACATACAAATGTTAGAAAAGACAAATTTGATTGTTTCCCACAACCAGAATTAGTAGAAATGTTAAAAAATATATAAAAATAAAAATAGGTTATTATTATGAACAAGTTACTTTTAAAATTGAAAAGTAAGATTATGGCGTTTAGAGACATGTTTAAAGACGACAATGATATAAATGAAAAAAGCGTAGTAGGATTTGCATCATTTGCAGTAATGGTAATATTTGCAATTGCAGATATTGTTACTGGATATATGGGACAACCACTACATGTAAATGAATTCATATACAATTCATTCTTATGGATAACACTAGGAAGCTTTGGAATAGCTGAAGCTGGTAAAATATTTGGAAAAGAAGTTACAGATGATGAAAATGAAAACATTTAAGTATTTTTTAGTTACATTACTTAGCTTTTTTGTAATTAACAGTAATGCTCAAACTACAATATTTGGTTGCACTGACACAGCTGCAGCAAATTATGATTCAACTGCAACACAACAGTTAGAAGGAAATATTGAATTTCCAATTGGATGTAATCAAAACGGCTGGTTTGGAAATTATGTAGGTATAAATTTAGCATTATACCAGAACAATCCATCAGAATTCTCAGTAGGTACTAAAGTAAGAATAGCAGGACATGATTATTGGATTGATGCTATGAATATACCTGGTAATTGCAACCAAGGTGTAGCTTTAATTTATGTAGCAATAGCTCCTGGATTAGCAGATGGTAATCCATGGTCACCAGCAGGAAATGTAATACAACCTGTAGTACCAGGTGATGAATGGAATATAACAGAATGTTTTTATAATCCTGGCTGTATGGATGATGATTATGTAGAATATGATCCAAATGCAGATTGGGATGATGGTAGTTGTCAAACATTAAAATTATATGGTTGTACTGATTCAACTTCATTAAATTATAACCCATGGGCTAATACAAATGATAGCTCTTGTATAACAGATTTAAGTTGTGGATTTAATGATGTAGAAATAAAAGTAACAATTAAATTAGATAATTGGCCAACAGAAACTAGTTGGTTATTATTACGTACAAATAATAATGTTACAGACACAGTTTATGAAGCACCTAGATTAACATATAACTATCAACAACAAGGACAAACAGTTATTACAAGATTTTGTGCACCTGCAGGTCCAAATCAGTTATTACAATTTGTATTACAAGATTCATATGGTGATGGTATAAGAGGTTCAAATCCACCTAATAATAGCGGATATTGTTTAGTTGAAAATATGTCTTGCCCAGATACTGTTTTTTATATGTCTGAAGCAAATGCAGATTTTGGTTATGTAATTACTAGTGATGGAAATTATTGGAGCCAAAGAGAACAATATTGCGGTGGACCAATTGTTGACGGCTGTACAAATCCAGCATACCAAGAATATAATCCGTTAGCTACAAATGATGATGGAAGTTGTCAAACTCTTCATATATATGGATGTATGGATACTGCAGCAGTTAATTATTATTCCAGTTATACAGCATGGAATAATAAAGAAACGTGTGAATATAGAGTTATATTAGAAGATGATGGTGGAGACGGCTGGGGCGAAAGCTTTATAGGTATCAAACAAGGATCTCAATTATGGGACTTTACAGTTGACCCCGGAACATATGTAGATACTTTTTATATTGACTTCATAGTAAAAGATACATTGGGACTACAAGATCCAGTTGAAATGTATTATTTTGAAATAGGCGATGGTCAACAAAATACTCAACAATTAGATATACAAACAATACAAAATTCAGTTAAAATAGAAAATGATTATGGCATCATAATACAAGAAGGAAACTTCCCATGGGCCAATGGAAATAAGTTAAAAACATATCAAACAACTGCAGATATATATTCTGGAATTCCATTTTGTGGATATGAATGTACTCCTAAAATATATGGGTGTACAGACCCTACATCATTAAATTATGATCCAGCTGCAAACGTAGACAATGGTTCATGCATTTCTATAATATATGGATGCACAAATGATTTGGCATTTAATTATGATTCTACAGCAACAATAGACGATGGTTCTTGTATAGCAACAGTATATGGTTGCACAGATCCTACTTCATTTAATTATGACCCAAACGCAAATGTTGATAATAACACCTGCATCTATTTAGGATGTACAGATATTACAGCTTGTAACTATGATTCTATTGCAAATGTAGATAATGGTGGTTGTATGTATCCTCCACAATATTATGATTGTAATTATGTTTGTCTAGAAGATATAGATGGAGACGGTATTTGTGATTCATTAGAGATACCAGGATGTACAGATCCACTTTCTATAAATTATAATCCTAATGCTACTGATAACGATGGTTCTTGTATACCATATGTATATGGATGTACAGATTCAACTTCATTTAATTACAATCCATTGGCTAACACAAATGATGGTAGCTGTATTCCTATTATAACGGGGTGTACAGACCCTACCATGTTCAACTATAATCCAAATGCTAATACAAATGACGGTAGTTGTATACCTATTATATATGGCTGTATGGATAATACTATGTTTAATTATAATCCATTAGCAAATACCGACAACGGATCTTGTATACCATTTATATATGGTTGTATGGATTCGACAGCATTTAATTACGATCCATCTGTTAATACAGATAATGGAACATGTATACCAGTTGTGTATGGATGTACAGATCCATCTGCATTTAATTATAATCCAAACGCTAACACTGAAGATTTTAGTTGTATACCAGTTGTATACGGTTGTACGGATTCATTAGCAATTAACTTTGACTCGACAGCAAATATTGATAACGGATCTTGTATAACTGCAGTACCAGGCTGTACAGACCCAAATGCTTATAATTATAATCCTGTCGCAAATGTTCCTGATTCATCATCATGTTTATACGATGCCGGATGTATTACAGGACCAGGCAATCCATATTGGTTAAATGATCAATGTTATGCCTGGGTAATTAATATAGATCCATATTGTTGTTCAATTGATTGGGACGCCAATTGTCAAAATACTTATGATTATTGTGATCAAAATAGTACATGGACAGATATAGGAGATTTAATATATGATGGCGGCATTGCAATTTATCCTAATCCAACTAGTGGAAGATTAAATATAGTTAGTTCAAGAGTAAATAATATCCTAATTACATTATATAACGTTTCGGGTCAAATTGTTATTAATGAAACTACTAAAAGCGTAATTGATATAAGTTATTTAGAAAATGGCGTATATTTCATGAAAGTGAAAGTAGAAAAATTAACTTATATTAGAAAGGTAATTAAACAATAATGAAACACTTATTATATACATTAATATTAGTACCATCGCTTTTATTTGGTCAAGTAGATTTTAATAAGAAATTTAAAAAGGCAATTAAGTTTGCTACTTTCTATGGAGCATTTAATGGTAACAATAGTATTGCCGACGTTGACGGATATTCAATTGGTACAGGACAACTAATCACTAACACAGAAAAAACACCATTTGATTATTCTGTAGTTTTAGGAGTTAGAAAAATTGCAAGATTTGGTTATGAAAATAGAGCAAACGTATTTTATAATGGAACTGAACATTCATATGCCGATGCAGCTACAGTAGGTAAAGTATCTGGATTTGAATTTTTGTTTGAAGCAGATTATAAACGTAGATTTGGCCAAACATATTTAGATCAAAATCATTTTTTAAGATATGTAGCAGATAAATGGATTGTAAAAGCAGAATATGTACAACAAGGATTTGCTGATATTAAATACTTCGAAGCCTCACAAAGATACAGACATAAGTTAGGAGATAAGTTTTCTTGGAACATAGGAATGGTACAAAGAATATCAGAACCATATGGATATAATCCGTTAGAAGAATTTATATTACCAAACGGTAGTTTACATTACACTTCATTAGCATTACAAGAAGGATATAATGTAGAATTTTTACCAGGCGGAGATATAAATTATTTAGATCCATCAGGTAACATAGTAGCAGATAATTCAATTATTTGGGAAGAAGTAATTATACCTCAAGTATTATCTGATTATGTCAAAGCAAAAAAAGAAGAAATACCACAACAATGGAACTATTCACTTGTAATAGGATATGACTTTTATCATTATACAAAAACATTTTGGGTACATTCATGGGCAAGCGTTATGCCATTTCATTTAGAGACTGGCGAATATGCATATCATAAATTTATTGCACCAAAGCAAACATGGGTTGACTTTGGCGGAGGCTTTATATTAGGAAATAGATTGAATAAACATCTAGGCATATTTATAGAGGGTAAGTATAATAAATATTGGAATCGAACATGGCACGACTTTAGTGTTGGATTAAACTATATAATATTTTAAGAGATAATAAAATGGCAAAAGAATTAAATGAAGACACAGGCTTTAATATAAGCATTAAAAGTTTAGTTGGGATTGGAGCTGCTATGGCAACAATAATTAGTATGTGGTTTGTATTACAAGCAGATATAGCAGAAGCAAAAGAACTTCCTGCACCGCTACCACCAGATGTTACACGAATGGAGTTTGATATGAAAGATCAATTAATTAGACAAACCATTATGACTACTCAAAAAGATGTTGAAGAATTAAAAGATGATATGGGAAGAATTGAAGAAAAATTAGACAAACTTATTGAAAAGAGGAGATAATATGAAAAAGTTTTTAACAATTATATTATTATCTATATCAATTAATATTATATCTCAAATAAAAGTAGTACAGTTTAACGCAAATTGGAACACTGCAAATGGAGTTACGTGGTTAAATAAGTTAACAGACTGCGGTACTGATCAAATTGATATTGTAATAAACAAAGAAGCACAAGCAAAATATAAAATAGTAGTAGTACCAACAATTGTTGTTTTTAATCATGGAGAAGAAGTAAAACGATTCCAAGCAAATATCATGATGAACATGGAAGCTAAATTAGAAGACATTCAAACAATTGTAGATGATATAGTAATGGAGTCATTCTAATGTATGAATATAAATGCAAAGTAAATAAAGTAATAGACGGAGATACAGTTGATGTTGATATTGATTTAGGATTTGGAGTTGTTCTTACTGATGAAAGAGTAAGAGTTATGGGTATCGATACGCCCGAATCCAGAACTAGAAATAAAGTTGAAAAACTATTTGGCTTAGCATCTAAAGCTCGTTTAAAAGAACTATTATCCAAACATTGTGTACTCAAAACAGAAATCAATAAGAATGGTGAGGATATGAAAGGTAAGTTTGGTAGAGTATTAGGAGACTTTGTTGCTACAGATGGCAGAATGATAACTGATATACTTATTGAAGAAGGATATGCGGTAGCATATCACGGGCAATCAAAAGATGATATACAAGATGCTCATTTAGCCAATAGAAAAAAACTATTACAAGAAGGTATTATATTGCAATCAGCTATTGATAAGGTTAGCAAAAAATAACTAGGATAATTTCTTATTTTTTATTATAATAAGTTATGAATTATCGATTAATTACATTTTCAATATTATTATTTATAGCAGGCCACTCAGTTGTATGGATGCAATTAAATGGACCTATATTATGGCCTATATTAAAAAAATATAAATTTGCATTGGCTATATTAGGAGTACCAATAACATATATATTCATGGAAGCTACAAGACTTACTATAGATGGGTTCGAAGGTAATTTTTGGCCTGGTAGATTTGTTGCATTTGTTTGTGGTATAACTATATTTACATTATTTACCTATATATTTAAAGGAGAAGCAGTTAATTTAAAAACTGCTACATCATTAGTATTAGCATTTTCTATAATAATAATACAGTTGTTTTGGAAATAACCATATTTATATAAAAGAATTGCACTGGAGCGTTAAATGAAGCATATACAAGATATTATTCGGTCTGAATATAAAAAAATTAAAAAAGAAACTTATATTAAAAACATAGTGTTAGAAGAACATGCAAAACTCAAAGAAGATGCTGGTGATATAAGAAGTACTTTAGATAAATTAGATTACAAAGAAAAAACAAATCAACTGGATTCGGGTGGTAGTATTCCAAATTATGCATCTATATTATTTAGAAAATTTTTCGAATTCTTAAAAGATGAAAATCCAGACGTAATAATTAAAGTTACAGCAGGACATGACAAATTTCATAAAAAATATAGATCTAGACATAATTTTGGAGAAGCTTTAGACTTTACTGTAGAACAAGGAAATGTAGAAGATGTAGCTAAAACTCTTAAAAAATTTAAAGCTAAACATGGAAGTGAGTTTAAATTTTTAGATGAATACAAACATCCTTCTACACATTCTACTGGCCCTCATTTTCATATATCATATATAGGTAGTCAATCAAAATTTAATCAATCAAAAAAATCTGGCTCAGCTGGCGAGAAACAACAATCTGGAATGAATGTTTGGCACGGTGAAGACAAGGATGGTACAAACTTAGAAACATTAGATAAATTATTAGCAAAACTTGCAGCAGCAGGTAAAGGATCTACATTTGGAAAAATGGTATCTGCAAATTATACTCCAGATCCAGATCAAGAAAAATTTCCTAATCATAAATGGGTAATACGAGCAGTAGTTAAAGCACCAGAAGCTGAAGCTAAGGGTAAGATTAAACCAAATAAAGATGGCATATTAATAGGAGCTCCTGAAACAATAACATTTTATCCTAATGGTAACGCACATTTATATAATCAAAGTGAAGCTCTTGTTAACGTTGAAATTGAAAAGAAACGTATGTGGTTGGCTCGATATAAAAAAGCTTTAACTTATGCTAATCCATTATTTTATGCCGCATCAAAAACAAAGCCAATTCAGAAATGGGCGGACCTAGAAGCTTCAGTAAATCCGGAAGTCATTACTCTTTATAATTTAGCAGGAGATAGTTTAGGAAC
>Ga0209337_1001495_pt1 | contig 17676 bp, 26 predicted proteins | sample LinPmetageLP53_FD_184044 | JGI IMG/M metagenome (GOLD analysis project Ga0209337, IMG submission 184044) | Marine viral communities from the Pacific Ocean - LP-53 (SPAdes) (version 2) | ecosystem: Environmental > Aquatic > Marine > Oceanic | place: Pacific Ocean | collected 2010-02-08 | reverse complement strand
ATCTCTCTAACTTCTTGAGCCTTCTCAATAGAAGGAACAGGAACATAAAGAGAATCTGTATGTGCATAAACTACTTTCATGTTATTCTTCCTCCGTTGGGTCTGTTACTGTAATATTATTTGGATTTAGGATTTCTTCATATTCTAATATATGGGCATCTAAAGCAGTATTAAAATTAATTAAATATCCCTTTTCTAAATCTAAAGAAACTAGATATTTCCTAACTTGATTTATTCCTCCTAAAACACCCTCGGTATTACTAATAGTTCCATCTTTGTTATAAATTGATTTTTTTGCTTTAAGTTCTAATAAATATTTATCATCTATTAAAAAATCATATCTAATATTTCCCATTTTAATACCATCATACAATACAGGTAATGTAAACTCCCTAACATAAGCAATATCATTTTTAAGTAGTTCATATTCTAGTGCATTAGCGTAAATTGCTTCTAAATGATATGGCCCTAATTCACTATAGATTCTCTTACATAATTTTATTATTGATTTAATATTTACTTTCATTATTTCATCCCCCATAAAGCAGGGCGTTCATGTTTACCATTAACTCTAGTAAATTCAGGATTAGCATATAATATACTAACTAGTTTATTAGCAGTTGGTAAGTACTTAGGAGGATAACCATTATGGTCTAACTTTATATCTCTCATTCCTTCTAATATTTCATTAGTTGATAATACATCTCCATCTAATATCTCTATAATCCATTTAACTATTCTAACATTTTTACTTCTTTTCCTTCTAATAGTTCCATCACTTAATCTAACATTATCATTCATTCTAATTCCCTCACTTTAAATGCCGCTTCTCTAATTGCTTCTCTAGCACTAGCAGTAATAGATGCGGCTAAATCTACATCATACCAACCAAATCCTTGTAATGCAACAACTCCATAAAAACTGGCTAACAATCTCTTAGTAGCCATTTGCATAGAGTTCCACTTTACATATTCTGTTTTGTTTCCATTTTGTAATGCTTCTAACATTTTTAACTTGTATTCTTTTCTCAAAGGTTTTAATGTAGCAATTGCTTTGGGTAATAATCCTAACTTATCTGTTTTATAATACTTAATATCCTGTTCAGTTACATCAGAGAAATCTCTAGGGATTTTAAGATTAACAGCAAAATCAGTTTTAGTTTCACTTTTAGTTTCCCAAGAAATATTCCTTGCTAATACACAACTTGGATATAACGAAGCGAAATCAAATGCCGCTACATCAAGGTGTAATCCATTAGTTCCTTCGTCTAATGGGTTGTAAATCATCGCTCCATCGTATGCTTTCTTCTCTGTGTATTTACCCGTTGGTGCTTTCCAATATGCATTACGCATGAAATATGTACTACCCATATGACTTACAAAGAAACAATCTTCAAAAGGTGCTTTAACAATCTTTTGAATTGCTAAGACTCCTTCGCTTAATCCCATTTCTTCATCTATCTTATGTAGTAATTCTGCATCCTGTAAACAATACTCCAAATAATTAACTGTATCTTCTTCCCACGCTTTCATAAAGAATTCGTTTCTATCCGTAAACTTAGAATCCTTTTTCTTAGTTTCACCAACAGAAACACTAGCACAATAATCTAATGAAGCACTAGGTAAAGTTCCACGTTGAGAATCATTCCATTGTCTTTCAAATGCCAAATCTAAATTCAAACATAGTCTACCTTTAATTGGTTGTTCTATATCACTATAATCAAGATTACCCAGATTGTTGAAATCTACATTCTTAACTTCTTTATATGGAGATAACTTTCTTGGGTCTATTCCATTAATAAATAACCTTTTAATTATTTGAGGAACATCAGACTTTAATCCCCACCATGCTACTAACATATCTGGGTCTTGCTCTTGTATATCTTTTACGAATGCCTCTAACATTTCCTTTTCAGAAGTAAACATTTGTTGTTTTAACGGTTGATTACTCCACCAATATAATTTACTTTGATTAGTATAATTATCATAAACAGCAATACAAGTAATAGCATCGGGATGTTCGGGATGCTCTTTAGGCAACCATTCCATATCCCAATACCATTTTCTCAATTCATATTCTGGAACTCTTTCTAATTCATCAACACAATATCTACGAAGAATCGGTACATCTCCTTCCCAAGTATAGGTAAAAGGTTTTCTTGCATCCTTCATATCTTTAGGGTGAGAATAAAAAACCTTAGTTAAGTTATGACCTTCTAAGTTTCTCCAATTACCTTTTTTATATTCATAAAACCCAGTTTGTTTAATTGGCTTTTGTCCTACCATATGGTATTTAGTTTTATAGACTTCAAGTTGTTTCTCTATTGCTCTAATAAAGAAATAAGGTTTAAAATCAGATACTACTTTTTCTTTACGCTGTCTATCATTATCTCTCCATCTAATTTTAATACTTCTATCACTATCTATCCAACTTATTATCATCTAAACACCTAATCTTTGAGCACGAATTAATGCGCTATTTTCTGTAATCATTATTATGGGTTGATTATCACCAATAAAAATATTAATTGTATCATTTTTATTAAAGAACTTATGTAGTGGTCCACTAAATACAACTGTAGCAGACTCCCCATTATTATTATTCATAGTAACTTCTTCCTTATAAGATGAAGAAAGTTGTTCTGACGATATAATAAACTTAGGGCGAGTAATGTCATCTTCCATCTTAAAATCTAACTTATAGATTCCATTGTTTACTATCTCACATGCATCGATTGCTTCGTGTAAGATTTCTCCAGTCACTTGAACACCGCACTCAGGTTTTATCTGACCTAAATATGGCATATCTACTATATCCTCTTGATAAGATATAGGCCACTGATTCAGTAATCTATCTATTCTACCAGAAAAAGGATGCCTAACTACTATTGGCATTGTAGCCTTTTTACCATCTGATTGCATTACAACCGTACTGTCTATAGTTAGAGTTATATCTTCATTCATCTTAACCATATATTTCTTAAGTGTATCAATTTCTAATACGAAAGAACCCATAATACTCTCCGATTCTATTGGTATAGATTTACCACATACAGTGGACTCATCCGCATTAACCAATATTAAACAGTTATCATCTATTTTAAAATAAATATACTTACCTAAAGACTTTGAAGATAATCCATTGGTGCTCGACCATTTTCCTTTTAATTCTACATTTTTCAATGCTTCTACCATTTCTTTTTTCTTAAATTCTATTATCATAATTTTCACCTTGCTCTCGCTAATAGGGAATGACAGGACCACCACAGCCCCTTACTTAATGCCGAAAACACACATAACGTTATGTCATTTTTAATTAGTAAACCCTACTCTTGCGAGCCTTAAATTTCCCGTTTTCTAAGGGCGGGAACCCCGTTCCATTTGGCTTCTTTTCCATTGGACTCAAAAATAGTCCAAGTCTTTCCTACCATGTTTGGATTAGTTTTACTCGCCTGTAATCTAGCAACATATTTAGTGTTGTTACCTACAGATTCATCTCTTATCACAATCATTTGCATCATTTTATCTGGCACATCTTTATTCCAATTAGCAATAAACCCAGTTGGTGTAGGGTTCATGTGGTCGCCAAAAGTAGGTTTAAGATGTGTGATAAATACTTTATCACATTGTAATTTCAATGCACTAATAAACACTTCATTATGGTCAATATTTCTAGCCCCGTATGCTGTTGGGGATATAGGATTAGTCATCTTCTTTCTATCTCCTTTATTGATTTCATATCTTAATTTATTAGTAACACAGTCGTTCCATTTATCCATACCATCCATTACAAATGCTCTAACATTTATCTTTTCATTAGCAATCATTTCTTCTGATTCTCTAATAAAATTTAATGCATTTTGCATAGTCAAAGCATAGTTTTCTGTACCATCAGAATTGTAATGATTAGGGCAGTAAACAAATATGTTAGGGTCTGAATCCCAACATGCTTTCCATGTTACTTCTGCACCATCATCAAAATCTAGGAAACGAACAACGTGTCCTTCCTTAATTTCGGTATCAGTTCTAATATCAAGACCTAAACCAGATTTACCTTGTTTAGCCTTACCTACTACAGATAACACCATAAAAGAATGTTTTCTTTTAAGTTGTACTTTTCTGGCTTCTGTTGTTAATTTTTTCCATTGTTGGTATTGAAGTTCCTTCTGAACTCCAGTTCCTACATTGGGTTGCGTGTTTGTTTGTTGTTTTTGCATTCCTTTTAAACTCATATTAATCTCTCCTGTTTAGTAGAATATATTTAAAGGGGAAATGGATTCATAGAAGAAAATAACTACTATCCCCATTTTGGATAGTTTCTCCATTATTACTGGATAAACCCCCTTTAATATATTATCTACTTAAAACCATTCTCCGTTATCCTCCACAACAACTGTATTAACTTCTGCACTACCATGTCTATCTATAACATATATTCCTAAAACATTTATAGATACATTTCTTAATGCCCCATCTTTATCAGTACCTTGAGAAGTTCTTCCACATACTATTACGTTACTACCTATACCGAAATCAATATCGACATAAGAAGGAACCCAACAAGTTACTGATGAATAACCTTCTCCATCCCAATTGAAATCAGCATTTAAATCACTAAGATATAATGTTTGATTACCATTAGAAGTCTGTTGTAAATTCATATTTTCTATATTACCATCTGTAAGTATAATTCTTTCATCTGATTTTTTATGTGAATTATCAGCATGTGCTGATTCTAAACCAGTTAGTTCAACTATTCTATCACTTAAAGTAGTTTGAATAATCTTAATTATATCTTCATCTGATTCTACATACTTTAAGGAAGATACAGTACTACCGTCTTTCCTAGCACTTAAGATAGATGCATTGTTAGAATTAGGTACACAAGTAAATTCACACCAACTAAAAGTTTTAGGTGAGAAGTCTTTACATTGAGGACCACTCATTCTTAATTGATATTCTTGGTATTCACCGTCATCTAATTTACCAACAAAGAATAATCTCCTTGACCATGATTCAGCAGGTAATGGTTTTCCGTACATTGGATTAGGTTGCCCGTTACCCCATGCCTTTCTATTATCCACTGGGATAATCCATCTATCATCATCTACTTGCATAGCACTATCTGGAACAGTTTCCATCATCTTTGTAGCCAGTTCTCCGTTAGCCAACATAGTTACTTCATGTCGCCCGTCTTCTAACAATACTGCTACTGCCACACTTCCAGAATTTAAACATGCATTTGCATCTCTAGTATAATCTGCTCTTAGATTATTCCTTCTGTTTTCTTCCCAGTCTCTTGCTCCTTCTACGGAATAAAAGAACCCAGTAGCGGTCTTAGTATAAGTAGGACCATCGTATGCCTTAGCATCACCTTCGGTTTCTTTTTTCCTCAAAGCCATCTGCTGTGAGTATTTAGACCTGAATAGACTTCTAGCGATTTTAAAACCGTTTTCATCATTCACATCTAAACTATGTTTAGCAATAACATCATCATAATCGGCTTGTGCTTGTTCTTCACTAATACCTAATTTTTCAGCGTATTTTTTTATTTCATTTTTCATTTCATCGTTCATATTTTTTACCTCTTTTTATTTTATCCGTTTGGATTCTAATTTTATCTCAACTGAGATACCAACCAAGAGACTAATACTCTTGGGGTCATTGAATTTCCTCTCCATTCTGCTTCACCAACTGCTCTTAGATATTTGTATTTTGAATCGTTATTTATATCGCTTCTAACAATAACTTCATGTAATCCGTAACATATATCTTTTACAGTTTTTCCAGCATAGAGGGCATTATGTAATTCTTCTAGGGCTTTACCGTGATTCTCGTTCTCCAAAATTGTCAATATTTTATCATACCTTTCCAGACTTTTATCAACTTGTTTTCTTAAACTCGTACCACTTGCAAGTGCGGCTTGCAATTCCGTTATTGTTCTACGAACATCACCGTTATAGTAACTTATAAAGGAATCCAAATCCGCATCTGATGGATGTGATAATTCTTCTTTTGATAGAATTGTCTTACACAATGTTGCAATTGTGGAGTTATCTATCTTAGTAAAGAAATAATTAGCACACCTTGATTGTAATGGATAGATAATCCTACTCCTATCATTAGCAGTAATAACGAATCTTACGTTATCTGAATATCTTTCCATAATTCTTTTGAGTGCATTTTGAGCATCAGGAGTCATACCATCTAATTCATCCAAATGAATTATTTTAAATGGTACATCTCCTATGGCTTTCTGTTGTGCTATATCTTTAATGGTAGTCCTTACTACTTCTAAGCGTCTATCATCACTAGCGTTAATTTCAAAATAGTTAGAATCTATTTCTTGTCCTAACATTTCATTCGCTAAGATACCAGCGCCAGCAGTTTTACCTACTCCAGCCTGTCCGTATAATAATACGTTTGGCATATCTTTTAGTTCAATCCAGTTCTCAGCATCCATTTTGAATACTTCTTGTCCTATTAATTCTTGTATATTTTTTGGTCTATATTTTTCTGTCCATAACATTTTTATTCCTCCTTAAAACCACCCTTCTAACTTAAGGGTTCTATCTGGAGTAATAGGAGCATGTCTAGGCCGAGCCTTATCCTTTATTCCTAATACTCTAGTTTCTTCACTTTTCAATCTCTTCTTTGCCCACATATTAAATTCCGAATCCTCTAATAATTGAGGCAGTAAATAACCTTGATTCGGTTTAATCTTTAACTTTCTAAGTATAGTGGGAACCTTAGAATAGTTTCCTCTTTTTGGAAAGGTAATCTTTGAAAAGATTCTTCCATCATGAGCGTATGCTAATAATTCATAGAAGTAATCTGAAGACCACCTTCTCTTAACTCTACTATCAATAAAGGCTAACTTATTAGGATGTAAATTTAATCCTAACCAAGTCATTATCTGAACATCAGCAGGTTTATTATGCTTTAAAAACTTAAGAACTAAATCCCTATTTGGGTTCTTTAAGTATTCTCCTACTAAATCAAATACACTTTTCTCAATAGTATATGGAGCCTCACTTCTTGGTGCAAGTTTCCTTATCTCTTCTAAACCGTGTACTTTAGTTCCAGCCCTTCTTATCTTACAACAATTCTTAATTATAGTCGGAACACCTTTTTCATTATTAGAGGTTAAGATAATAGTACCTTTACTATTTCTTATAACATCCATTATAATATCCTTATTAGGTTTATAATGCACCTCTTCAATAATAATATCTTGTTCAACAGATTTCCAGTCTTTATCTTCTATTTCATTAGCATAATAAATAACTGCTTCTTCACCTACTAAGGTTTTAGCCATAGTAGATTTACCTGTTCCGCTTTTTCCTGTAATTAATATTGGCCTTTTCTTTTCTCCCATTGTTTTTAAACTCATAATAATCCCTTTATCTCTAACATTTTATTGAACCCTTTTTGTGTTAGATGATGTTTATTAGAAAACAGAGTTACTGCTTCTAAAAATGAATCAAAATTAACACAATGTTTGGGTAAATTTGGTATAAGTTGAAATAGATTAATTAGGTTATCCGCATTAGTAATCCTAAGTATTGGATAAGGTCTTCCTTTCTTTTCTATTTCTTTCAAATAAGAGTCTATACCATACTCTTGTAATGTATCTCGTACTGAAGATAGAAACTCTATATTAGTTGCTCTAACTTCAACCACTAATCTAATTCTATAACCAATAGATTGTCTTATATCATTGGCTATAGATATATGCGGCCTCGCTATAGATATTAATATCCCTTCAAGTTGTTCTTTCGTAAACATCTGATGTCACTCCTATACATTCGTTTTTTAATCTTTGATAATCTAATCCATCTGAGATTAGATTTTTTATTACTTCTACTTCTTCTAATTTCGTAGGGAATATCCATTGAATACAATAACCCTGATATAAATTAAGTAGTTCTGCTTTATCTTTATCTATTTCTTCTATTAACTGAGCGTATTTTTCTAAATCAAATACATCTTTAATAGCATAATTAAGTACTGTGTTATCTTGTTTACCTATTTCACCATATACCATAAAAGTAATAGTTGTAATAGCCCCATATAACTCAGTCCATTGTGCTTTAACATCTTCACTATATTCCATGAATGACCCTCATTTATTGAGTTCTTTCATATCTGCTGAATTCATCTTGGCTTTGTTTTGCATATTTCTTGTTATTTGGCAACCCAATCTTATCTTGGAGGTAGAAGGTAGATGCCAAAATACATCTTCACCTAACCCATAAACAGTTTCCATTTCTCTACATAGTTGTCTTCTACTTAGCACTTGTAATGATTCATCTATATCTACATCTACTATTCTATCTTTAGGATGCTTAACAAACGTATCAATAATAACATATGCTAATCCTACAACAAATAGCATTTTCTTTAAAATCCATTGTATCATATTGGGTGCGAGTAATCTACCCCACTTATACTTTACCTCACATTAAGGCTTCAACGTCCGATAATGTATTAATATCTGATATGGGTTTATCATCTCTGATTCTTAATAATCTAGGAAATCTTAGCCCTAAGTTTCCATCTGCATCTTTACTAACTAAATCAGCAGTAACCTCTAATACTATTCTAGGCTGTAAATCAAAAGTACCGTTGCTAACTCTTTGTATTATCTTTTTACCCTGTTGAGTTAAAGATAACAAATCCGCATCTGAAAATCCTGTTCCTATACTTCCTACCTGAATAAACTCAGTGCCGTCTTTAACTGCTATATCATACGAACCAAAGACTGTAGCCCTTTTACCCTCACCATATCTTGCTCCAGTAACTACTACATCTAATTCTACTCTAGGTGGTTTATACTTAGCCCAAGCCTTAGAGCGTTTACCACTTTCATAAGTAGCATTAAGGTCTTTAACCATTATACCTTCATAACCATCACTGATTGCTCTGTTATAGAAAGCATCTTGTTCCCACTTAAACTCTTGAGTATCTTCTATAATCCTAACTGCTTGTTTATGGAATTTAAGGATAAACGGTAATCGTTCTCTTAATGGGTTATCCATTAAATTTAAATTACCAAACATCATACAATCGAAGATTCCCAGTTCCACGGGACATTTTTCAATTGCTTCCACGATATTCTTAGAATGAATACGAGTTCCCATCTTCTTGAAAGGAGCAGGTCTGCCGTCACTTTCGACAGGATAAATTTCTGTATCAATAATAAATGATTCTTTCATTTCCCATGCATTTATAATAAGAACAATATCAGGAAACTTATCTGTAACTACCTTGCCTTTACGATTGAATATAATTACAGTTTTATCATCTTTAATTTTATTAAACCCCAACTGAGCCGCATGTATTTGGTATCTTGCCCCATCATATTTGTACTCAATGATAGACTCTTTGGGCCACTGTTCTTTAGGTACAACCTTTGCTAACATGGGTTTAATGAATCTACCAATTACTAAATCATTAGGTGGTATCTCTCCCCTTTCATAAAAAGTAATTATTCTTGATAAGGAATGTAATTGCATATGTTTTCTAACTTCTGCTTCTTTCTTATCATATACTTTAGCAACCATCTTTCTAACTAAACCTTCATTGATTCCATTTCTAGGAGTTCGTAACCAAAATCTCAAAAACCATTTTCTTTCTAATGATGATAAACCATTGAATAATGTATTAAATTTTCTGAATGCATCACCACTACTCTTACTACAATCTTCAATTAAATGACCCCAAATAGATTCTATAAAATGTTCTGATGATTCATCAATAGTATCAAAATGATACACACCTTCACTAATGTCTCCATGATTATATATTGACATTTCTAATTCTTCTTCAAATACTTCTAAGGATTTGGTTATCCATTTCATTGCCTTTTTACTTGCTAGATTATTAGGCGTTAAATCTAAAGATAATATTTCCACAAAGAACATCTTATGTGCTATACTTTCTATTTCTTTAAATTCCTTAGCCAATAAACTAACTGTTCTATTAGGTGGTAAGTATTCCACGGCTTGCATTAATCTGCTAAATTCTATCCATTTCATTTTATTCATCTCCCAATACTTTTTGTCTAGTCATTTTCCTATCTCCTAATGTCCAACGCAATGCATTGATTACCCCTTCTAGTCCTTTGAAGGCTCTTGCATGAGCCATCCTTTCCCTCTTACGAAGAGAGTCATCACCTATCTTCATTGAGTGATAATGTTGTTTGCGTTCTGCTTTATCAAGCATCTCTTCTATCTGTTCCCATGTTCTTTCATAACTAAATTCTTCTACCATCTTATTCATCTCCAAATAATTTAGGGAAGCGTTCCCCTATTTTTTCAAACTTCTTAATATTCCTAGAATTGATTGTGGCTAATTGACCATGCATTTTAAAAAATCTCTCATCCATATCTTTTGTATATTGAGAAAGTTCTTTCTCTATTAAATTACTATGACCAATTTTATCAATAATAGTTTCTTCAAATTCCTTTTTAAGTTCTCTTGTTTCCGTTTTAAAGGAAGCCCTTATGTTTTTTAATCCTAGTTTATACTCCTCTTTAGATTCATAAATATATGCTTCTATTATTTCTCTACACATTTCTCTCATGTTTTTCCTTATTTCATCTTCTAGGTGTTCATATACCATTGAAGAATCCTGTTCTAGTTTTTCAATTCTCATTTCTTGGTGGTGCATTTGACTACCCATTAAATCAGAATTTCTAGATTGAGGCTTTACTTTATGTGTATTATCTTTACGACATTCAGTGCATCTACCTGCATGGGAATTAGTGGAGAATTTTCTATAGGGTTTTTTACAGGTAATACAATTTACAACATAACCGTAACTACCCATTAACCGCCACTTCCAATACAAGATTAACTATAGCCTCAGCGACTTTACCATAAGTCATCCATCCAACAGCATTATAATTCGTACACCCGCTATCTATATTCCATGCACTATAGAGTCCCATTCCTGTAGCATGAATACATGCTTGGTTAGCATCTTTCCATTGTGGGTGCATAAACCATCTTCGGTTAAATCCTTCTTTCACTTTACTCCTTGGCACTACTCTTCCTCTCCTACTGGCGAAGAAAACATTTGTAGCATTAATGCATTAGAAAGACCAATAGCATGTAATGTCTTATCATCACCTGCTCTATTAGCCATACCCATCATCATTGTGTTAAACGCTTGAACCATAGGTAATGCTAGATTCCATGTGTTTAGTGCATCTTCCCAATAAGCATAATCATCATCTTTATTTAGTGTAGACATATGTAATAAATGAAAGAGCATAAATCCATGTTTATCTTTAATAGATAATAAGGACTCTAGTTCATTCTCAAAGGATTCTACCATTTGTAGTGGTAAATTCTTCTTCATCCATTTTGTATGTGCTTCGCACCATTCATTAAATTCTTCTTCATTATATTTTTCTATTCCCATTGTTTCACCTTCTCTAATATTTCTTGTAGTACTTTTATTTCATCTAAGTTTAATCTTATTCCTTTCTTGGTTGGTTTATCATTACTATGTAATCTAATATCAACTACATCTATATTCCAATAATTACCTTTAGTAACTTTCCATTCATTCTTTGCATCTCTAGGTATTCTACCTAGTAATTCCCATTCATCTTTATCTGTCATTTCATCACCTCAAAAATTAAATTCATCATCAGTTACTACTGAATCAGAAGACCATATTCCTATCTCTTGTGGCTCTTTACTTCCACCATCAATTAATACTGGACTAAAAGTTACTTCAACACTCGCTGAATAATAACTATCCATATCAACTGAATGCATTCGTTTAGCCACTTCACATACCATTATACTATTGTAAACAGCATCATCATATTCACAAATAACTTCGTTATTTTTCTTAACATAATACTTAGTCTTTTTATTAATTGAATCTGTAACCTTTATGTCTTTAGGTATTCCTAAATTAGCGAGGATAAATTTCATATCTTTAACAGCGACATCATATTCTCTCCACATTTCAGGTAATCTAGTTTCCATTGCTTTAATAGAATTAGTAAGAGATTGCCCTAATGCTAATTTACCTTTATCACTTAACATAAGTTTTACACATTTTGTTAATTTAGTTAAATCATCTTCACCTTTTTCTAAAGTTACTTTTAGTTTTTCTTCTTTATCTTCACTCATCTAATTCACCTACTAATACTTCTGATGTTAATACTAATGCCGCAACACTAGATGCACTATTCAATGATGATAGTGTAACTTTAACAGGGTCAATAATTCCTTCTTCTAATAAGTCAACTTGTTCTCCAGTCTTAGCATTTATAGGAACAATAACATCTGTTGTAATCCCCGCATTTGCTAATATCTGATGATAAGGTTTATTCAAGCACTCAAAGAATGAATGTGTGTATTGACTACTACGGGTTCCAACAGATAAAAATACTGTCGCTAATTCAAATCCTCCGCCTCTAATAACTCCCATTTCCATAGCGGCTCTAGTAGCATTCAAAGCATCATCTACTCTTTCCATAGTATCTCTCATCTCTATTTCAGAAGCCGCACCTATCTTTAGAACTGCTACTCCTCCTAGAAGTTTAGCAACTCTGGTTTTCATTTTATCTAATTGAAAATCATTCTTCGCTAAATCATAATGACCTTCAATCATCTTAGCCCTATCTTCTACTTCTTGTTTTGAACCTGCTCCATCGACAATAACTGTTTTGGCTTCTCCAATTGTTATTCTCTTACAAGAGCCTAAATCATTTATTTCTACTTCTTCTAATTTATCATTAGCATGATGGTTAATAAATTTACCACCTACTAATATCGCTATATCTTCTAACATAGCATCTGCTATGTGTCCGTAATCGGGTGACTCTACAGGGCAACAGTGTATTGTTCCTCCTATTACATTAGCAATTAAATTACTCATAGCGTGTTGTTCCAACGATGCTGATATAATCACTAATGGCCTTTTGGTTTCCGATACCTTATCTAATAGAGGTAATAATTCTTGGAATCTTATTATTTGTAAATTAGAAACTAAGATAAATGGGTCATCCATAACTGTTTGATTTTTCTCTTTATCGGTAGTAAATAGATGATGTCTATATCCTCTTTCTATCTCCAAACCATTCACAACTTCTATTGTTGTATTCATATCTTGAGATTCAGAAACAGTTACTACTCCACTTTTACCTACAGTGTCTAATGCTTTAGCGATTAACTCCCCAAGTTCTTTATCATTGTTAGCCGCTATTGAAGCCACATTAACTATATCACTAAATTCTGATATTGGTTTTGCGGTGTTCAGGAGTGACTCAGATATTTCATCAACTTGTAATTTTAAGTCATTAGAAACATCAACAGGGTTAGCCCCTTCTTTAATTAAATTCATTCCTCTTTCACAAAATGCTTGTGCTAAAACACATGCTGTAGTTGTTCCGTCACCTGCTAAATTTTGTGCTTGAGTGGCTACTTCTATTAATAATTTAGCACCCATATCTACAAACTCATCTTCATGATGAATTGCTCTAGCAACTGTTACACCATCATTAACAATAATTGGTCTACCTCTTTCCTTTAGAACTACTGTTTTAGCCATTGGTCCTAAAGTTGGTTTAACTGCATCAGCAACTAAATTAATTCCTTTCAACATTTTATCTCTCGCTTCATCTCCTATTACTATCATTCTATCACCTTACATAATACACTTGCTTTGTGAATAACAAAGTATTCACCAATATTTTCTTTCTTATTCGCTTCATAAAAAATACTATCACCTTCATTCAGATTATCTACTTTATCTCCGACTGATATTACTATTGCTTTATTGTTTTCAGTCATTACAAATTTACCTGCTTGGGTCTTTGCTTCTTTACAAACTATACATTCTCCATACGCTTCTAATTTCATTTATTCTTCCTCCATTCTACTTACTATTGTCATTTCGTTAAGGGAGATATACTTCCTTACCGTTTTTACTTTATATTGATAGTGAACAATCATATCATCTTTTACTCCATCCTTATTAGTCGCATAGGCTTCTTTAAACCAGACTTGGTGTTCATTATCTCCTAACACTATAGCGGTTCTCATCATTGGCCTCCAAGTATCAATAGTTTTTTTATCTGTACCACTGAAATACGCTTGGCCAAAAGGATGAGTATGAATCCAACATTTAATCGGTAATTTTAAACCAGTAGGTTCTTCATCAAATGATACAAATGATGCTGAACCGAAACTAATGTGTAAATTCTTTTCATTATCTATAACTACTTGAATCTCTCTAGGGGTATCAAAAGCCACCATACTCTGATGCCATATCTGTGCAAGAAATTCACATCTATTTTCATCGTATAAATCAGAAAAAGAATCACATGATTCCCATGCATCTTTTATTTCTTGCTCCCATTCTCCATTTAAAACTATCATATATTCACAACCTTATAATCACAAACATCTTCATTATCTACAAACCATCTTTGCATCCATTCAGCCGCCATACCTGCTATTGCTACATGAGTAAAATGTAATCCACTTTTATCTCCTTCCCAACTATCTCCTTGGCATGAAAAACTTCCTTCTGGTCCTGTTAAAACTGTATCAAACATATCCCTTGAAGTCTTATAACTAATCAAAGCACCATTCCTCCCCTGTGCCCTCAAATCTAACCATTGCTTAGATGACCTATAAAGTAATCTCCTTACATCTAAGTTATCTGCACAACAAATAACTAAATCATAACCGTCAATTTGTTTTTGAGTTAGTACTAAAAAGGGTTCAGCCTTTATCACTGAACTATAACGACTTTCCATTACTTTAACTTTCTTTAGTTCTATTTCATTTCGTTCAAAGTTCTGATAAGGTATATTCTTTTTCTCCACAATATCGGGGTCATAAGCCGTTATCCTATACAGTCCTGTTTTATCTAAAAGAGGGATTAGAAAACTTCCAATTCCTCCCGTTCCTATTATCATTATTTTTCTTTTCATTTTATTCACCTATTTCTTTATAATTTTCTATTCCATAATCTATATGTTCTTCTGTTAAATATTTAATTCTACTATCTATCATATTACCTAATACATTTCTTACTGCTTTCTTAGCAGAGATAATTCTTTTTTGTAGAGGTTTATCCTTTACTTTATCATTATCAGGATTTAATAATCTACCTTTATCATTACAGATTGCTCCTAAACTTTTAAACAAATCAGTAAGACCTTCAAAGGTTCCGCACTCATTAAACATTATGTATTTCAGTATTTCATATTCTACTTCTTTTATACTTCTTGGTCTTGCCATCTTATTCCCTCTATTATATCATCTATTGTTAACCCAAATGTACTCTTAATTTTTAAATTAGATAGTATTTTTTTGTAGTTATTTCTAACTGCTAATAATTTAATATTAAATACATCGCCTATTTCTTTTTGTGTAGTAGATTTACTGGGTTGAGTAGTCTCTACACAATATATTATTCCCGCTAAATAAGCAGAGGTAGGATAGCGTGATTCTATTTTATCTAAATATGTATAAAGACTAATACAATCACCTATGAATTTCCTATCTTTACTTAATTCTAAACAGAATTTTTCTACCAAGGAACTTACATTATTATTTGAAAAAACATAACTCTTAGATAATGTTCTCGCAAACAACCTTGAAAGTTTACTCACTCTTTTTGGAAGTATTTCTAATCTTTTAGAAACTTCCTTTAAAGTGTAACTATAGTTATACTCTTTTAAAACTATATAACCTATAGCCGCTACTCTTTCTTCTAAAGACATTTTAGAAGTGAACACATGTTTTCTCTTTAACTTATAATAATATTCATTAATAGTTATCTTACAAGTTTCAGACATTGAAAATTCAGATACCACAATATTCTGGTAAAAGGTAACTTTTTTCATTGAACGGTCATCATTACTTAGTTTACTAGTTACTGCTAATCTTCGCAATTTATATGACCCCCTTCCACTTCCGATAATACTACCTAATTTATTATTATCTCTATGTCTATCAGGTAATTTATTCTCTAATATAGGACTATGAACTAACCCACAATTAGGGCATCCATATTCTATATCGTATTTTATAACATATGTTTTACAGTCTTCACATCTCATTTTTGTCACCCGAGGGATGACCGTTTTTATTCTCTAAGCCGTAGCACAGCGAATTTGTTTGGTCTAATTACAGCACATATTTCACAGTACTTAAACTTCTCTAATCTGAAATGTTTTGTCAGGTATTCTACAAGTGGTTTGACCATCTTTGTGAACAGACTTATCTAAATAACCACCTATTGTTGATACTCTACCTATTAACATTGAATCATTCAATAGACCCATTGCTCTAGTTACGAACTGGTCGCCAGTTGGAGATTTATTATCTAAGTTATCTACGCAAATTGGACCTGCCCATTTACCCAAAAAGTTACCTTTTTTATTATCAGCCTCAGATGATGGAACCCAAACATAAGTAGATACATTTTGTTGTCCTTGAGATTTAAGTCCTCTATCAGTTAGTTTCCAATCAGCGACTTTACCACGTATATACATTATAGTTGGGTTTTCTGATTGGTCAAGTAACTTATCTGGACTTCCCCAATTAATAGCAACTCTATCTGAATACTGAACAGCAATATGAATCATTAAATCCCTTGCTCTTTCCCTAACTACCTTAGAAGTTCTATTTTGATTTAAGAAAGCAACCATTAATTGTTCTTCTGATTCAGTGGGCTTTTCCCCTAATGTCCTTTCCCACAATTCTGAGGGACTTAAGTTAGACCAATTACCTTGCTTCTTTTTCTTAAGATAAGTATTCATGTAAGTATTCATTTGTTTAATAGTTAGTTCGCCCCATCTCCCATCTGATACTTCTAATGCTACTTTATTATCACCAATTAGATTTACCTTTAACCTACATTCTATTCTTCTATTATAATTACCATCTTCATTTTTAAGATAAAAATAGTAAGGTGCTCTATTCTCTAAAGCATAAGATACGTTTTCAGGTAATTGAATGTGTTTAACTAAGAATTTATCTAACTCAGAAGGGTCATCACTAAAACATGATTTAAAAATAGTTCTCGCTAATGCCGCCATAAGAACAGATTTATTTCCACAGATACCGTTAATATAATATCTAGTTTTTACTTTATTAAATAATATAACATACCCTCTTATTCCAATATAAATACTATGAGAAAACTCTGTATTTATTTTAGGCTTTTCTGATTCAAGTATAGGGTACATTCCCCTTGTCCGAGAAGAACTTCTACGATATGTTTTATTGTAGATATTCTTCCTAGATAATCCTAATTTAGTATTAAGCCATACTGTAATGGCCTCAATCATAGGGTTGTTAGCCCTTCTATATTGTCTAGGATTTAATTTAACTTCACTCATACTTTCACTATCAGAGAACCTTAAATAAGTTTCTTCATAAGTTCTAGTATCATCTGCTCTTTCTATTAATATTCTTGGCATTTATATCACCTTAATTTACTTGTATAATTTCTTGCACATATAGGGTGCAATTCCTCTTTAATGTCATCTGGGTGGGTTAATTGTCCACCACAAATTCGACAACTCGTTGCTATGTTTCCTCTCTTTCCTTTCACATATTTTGGGTTCTTATCTTTCATCTTTAACCACTCTCTGTCGTGAGATTAATAGATGTGGATGCTTATTAAGTAA
>Ga0209337_1001493_pt1 | contig 17705 bp, 17 predicted proteins | sample LinPmetageLP53_FD_184044 | JGI IMG/M metagenome (GOLD analysis project Ga0209337, IMG submission 184044) | Marine viral communities from the Pacific Ocean - LP-53 (SPAdes) (version 2) | ecosystem: Environmental > Aquatic > Marine > Oceanic | place: Pacific Ocean | collected 2010-02-08 | reverse complement strand
CACCAGCAGCACCCGTTTGACCTATTGGTCCGACATGACCATTTATATCATCACCAATCCATTTCATTATGTAATCTTTCTTATTTCAACACTGCTTATAGTAGCTTTTAGATCCGTACTTAGAAATACCAAATCACTATATGTTGATGTGCCTGGTGTAATATCAATAGACACTTTACCCTTATATAAACTCTCGTTGAATATTACCTTGCCTTGTAAAAATACGCTTAAACTACCAGAAACATAGTTAGTAACATTAAACGAAACTCTTTGCGAGGTTGCTGTTATTTTACCAGATAATGGTAAAACCGCAGTTGCGCTGCTTGATAAGTCTGCTGTTAAATTTTTACCATCAAAAACCCAGCCCTCTTCTAAAATAAAGGTATCTGTATTCGTTAAGTTTTCACCAATGCTTGAATATGCTGGCGGTGTTGTAAAATTAGCTATGATATTTGTTGATTCTGACTCCTTGCCTATATCTAAAAGAGATAATACTAAACCTTCAGTTAGTATCGTTTCAGTAACTGTTGTAGTACCAACGATTGATGATACACTAGAATCTAAAATAGATCGTATTTGGTTTGGTGTAATTGAAGTACTATAGCTACCTAAAGAAGGAACCTTAACTGAAATAGAAGTTTCAGGTATTGTAATATCTGATAGTACTGAATCTGCTTTGTTTATCGAACCAATTGAATTCATTAAAGATCTATACATTTCTAATAGTATGAAATATTTAGTGCTTGAATTGTATATACCGTATAAATTATTGTTTAATACCTTAGAGAAAGAAGCATAAATATTAGTTGATTCATTAATATTTGAGAATGTTCTTGAAAAAGTTCCCTGACTTACTACAGCGTTTAAAACAACAGCTTGATTTGGGATTTCACTCTCATATAAATTAGCAATTGATTCTCCAAGATATTTATGAACTAAATATACTCGTTGCTCGGCTGCTAGTTTTTCAAAAGCAACCCTAGTCATGTTAGCACTAACAATAACCCTATTTGTTATACCAGCATACGTCCTTAACTCAGCAGCGGCAAGTTGCTTTGCTGCCTTTTTGTCTGCCGCCCTTTTGTCTGTTCTATTTATAGCCATGTTAGCGTTTTATTTGTTTATCACTTACCAATTGAAGACTGGAGCGTGCCTACCATGGCGCCATAATCTCCGTCGTTCTTTTGAATAATTCCATCAATAGTTTTCTTAGCTTTCTCCTCGTCATAGTCGTCACCAAACGCTTTTTTCAAAGTAGCTTCTGCAAAATCTCTAAAGTCATCGTCAGAGGTTACTTCTGCTTCGGAAATTTCATCGTCATCGTCATCGTCGTCATCTCCATCATCGTCGTCATCGTCATCTCCATCATCGTCGTCATCTCCATCATCGTCGTCATCATCGTCATCGTCATCTTGAATTGTTTCAGATGCAAATAAGTTGTTTATAAACTCATCTTTTTGGTCTTCAGTTAAATCATCTAGTGAAGAAATATCCATATCAGAAAGAACTGATTTTACCCTTTCGGCAATTTCACCTCTCTTAACTTCATTCTCTTCGCCAATTTTTACGGCAGTGTTCTCTGCTGATATTTTTGAAAACGTCTTAAAATTACTAATCTTTTCCATTGTGTTTTTTATTTTTAGTTGCTATACTATATATTCGAAATATTTACTCAAAGGAAACTTTCTTTATAGTAAACTTAAACTTCTCTTGGTTGTATATTTTTTGTCTTACCTTACCGTGTTTGTAAAGATAATTATCCCATTCTACAGTTCTAATATCATCTACGAAATCTACTATTAAAACAGCATCCTTTGATTCATGTTGTCTTAAACCTCTTCCTATCGATTGTCTAATAATTACTTCAGACTTAAACGATTCTGTAAAGAATATATTGTGAATTTTTTTAATTGATATACCAGTACTAAATGTTCCAAAACTTGCTACAATTACTACCTCTTCTCCAGCCTCCATTTTCTTTTTATACTCCTCTCTAATATGTTTATCAGTTCCACCATCTACATAGAAAACTCGCTTGTTTGTTTCATTTCTAAGCTTTTCATATATCCTTTTGCCATGTTCGATCCTATGAAATAACACTAGACTGTTCTTTGGTATTTTACCAATAACATTACATATGAAATCTAATCTAGATGGGTTTTGCATTACGAAGTTTTGTTCCAGTCCAAAAACATCCTTACTATCATATCTGCTTTTTGAAAGCTCATGAAACGCGTTTCTCTCAACATCAGTTGCATAGCTCATTTCAATTACCTTAACGTTACACTTTGCAATATAACCCTCGTCTTGTAAAAAAGCAGCTTTAACTTCTGCAATTACTGGACCTGTTTGGCTCATCAATGTTAACTTATCTAGAGTTCCATCTTTTGGCAATGTACCAGAAAGACCAAACCTATATTCTGCATTTTTACATTTAGCTAAAATTGTTTTAATCGAAACGCTTTTTGCTTTATGAGTCTCATCTACTATAACAGCACCAAACTGATCAAAATATGCCTTTGGCTTTTTAACCAATGACTGATAAGTACCTATGATTACATTTTTATTTTCTTTAATCTTTTTACCAGCATAAATCTGTTGAATATTCAAGTCGATTCTATTCATATAATTATAGTCTTGGAAATCTTCAGTTGCTTGTAAAACTAACGAAACATTAGGTACAATAAACAATATTTTATCTACAACCTTATGTTCAAGCAGATAGCCTACTGTCAAAAAACTTATAAGTGTTTTACCTGCTGAAGTTGCAAGTTCTGAAAGACTTCTTTTAAATCTTAATATATTATATGCAGTATCTATTTGATAATCCCTTGGAGTAAACTCGCTGCCTTTAAAGAATTCTAAAGCCCACTCGGTAAATTCATCTGGTTTAATATTTGCGTCAATTAGGCGTCTTATTCCGTTAATTTGAAGCTCGTACTTATAATCTTTACAAACCCCACTAACATATCTCCACAACCCTGCTGGAATCCACTTATCATCTTTAATATAAGATACATATCCGTCCCATACCCCTTTCTTAACCAAAGGATTAAACCTCCAACTCTCAATTCTTTTTGTGAGTGAAATGTTTAATTGTTCTAGTTCTAATTCAGTTACTTCATCTATTCTGAGAAACTGATTATCATCTGTTAGTGTTAAAACCAATCTTAATATTTATATTTATAAGCGGGAAATATCAAGGCGATTCTTAATTGCAAAGCCCATATTATCCAGAGTTTTGATAGAGCCTTCTATGAAAGATTTTTGTGAAGTTAATAAATCATAAATATGCATATCATCTGATAGATCAGCTTCTATAAACTTTTCCTTTTGCTTATCGCTCAATTTATAATCATAGTTGAAATATTCAATCCACTTTAGTTTGTAGTTCTTATCAATAGTAGCCTTTTGACTTCTTATTTTAGACGAAAGAGTAGCAAGATTTTCTATAAGTATTTGTCTATAGCTTAGGGTATATGCACTAACCTCCTCAAGTTTCTCACCTCTTTTTAGACCAACGGTTAGGTCTTTAATTTTATCAGTCCATTCAACTCGCTTAGTACTTAAATACTCATCAAGCTGAAGAACTTTATCTGTTTTTTTAGTCATTTTAAAAAAGTTCGTTACTGCTTCTACTGGGTTTGATGTATTTACCGGCTATTAGTTTCTTTGCAAACTTAGGTTTTATTGGAATATCTACAGACCTATGATTAGGCGTAGATGCTTTAAACCCAAGAAATGCTTTAAGATTCTTTTCGTTTCGGCGTTCATTGTCAAACTCTTCGAATTCTAAATCAATCATTTCAATTATATCCTCTATCATAAGTAATAGGCGTCTAATCGTGAGTCAGTAAAATAACCACCCACATTGTTCAAGCATTTTGATTTACTTTCCCAAGACACCATCACTAAATCGTTGAGGTCTTTTATTTTGTTTTTATATATATTCATATTATTTTCGTCAATGAATTTAGACCACATAAAAACTCGCTTACCATTCTTAAGCTTCTCTAACATCTTCTTTTTACCAGGACCGTCGTTATCAAACATATATCTAACTGTCGGTATTTCATCAAGCTCTTCAGTAGATCGACCAACTGAAGCAAGACCTAATGTATTTTGCATAAACATTGCATCGATAGGACCTTCAAATATTGTTACGTCTTCTTGGAAATTTACCATCATGATACCAAAAAGAGTAGAGAGCTTCTTCATGCCTGCAATTTCTTCAGGCTCTGCTGTTAATTCTCGATCCATCTCTTCATATATCCTCTCAATATCATAGGTTAAGTATCTAGAATTCTTTCTTTTAACCAGTGATCTTGTCTGATACCCTATAACCTTGTTGCCTGGCCCTAAGTTTAAGACTGCTAGCCTCTTATCGCTTGGTGAATATAAAAACCTATCTGTTTTATTTTGAAGAAGTCTATCTCTTAAATAAAACCATGGATAATCTCCAGGTTCTATTTCAACAAACTTCATATGTTTCTTTAATTCTTCTCTAGTTGGCGCAAGCTCTAATATCTTTTGAAATATACCATACTGCATGGTTTTTACCTCATTGACTTTTAACTTATGGGTTTTAATATATTCGATAACACTTATTGAATCCATCTTATCTTTGAAGCCTACTCCATGGTCTTTTAATAAACCATAAACGTCGGTGTGTATTCCACAATTGAAACAATGGTATTGTAGAGTAGTCCAATATAAATTGCCTCTTTTCTTATGAACATCATTATGAGAATCTCCACAATAAGGACACGCAACCGTTAAACGACCTGGCATTTCTTTTACCATTCGTTTATTTGGGTCAGTATGTTCCTTGACAACTACGTTTTTCATCATAGCTCTCACCTTAACCTTAAGTTCTTCAGATATGTTTTTTATTTCTTCCATTTTCTTTAAAGGTAAAAAGGACGCTAGTTTCCCAGCGTCCTTAATTCTTCAAGCTAATAAGTTAACGACGGTTAAATTAGCTTATATGTTTAAATCGTCTAAGAATGAATCTAAGTCATCACCACTCTCTACTTTCGTAGCATCTGTTTTAGGTGCAACTGATTCTGTAGTAGTTTTAGTTTCTGCAACCTTTTCTTTAGTTGGGGTTGTATTTACTACAGTATCAATAGAAGCGCCTGGACTTAAATATTGTCTTAACACTGTGTTTACAAAGTCAAGAGTTTCTGAGTTCCATGCCTTGTACTCGTATGGTTCAAGTGAAGGAGCTGCTTCAAGCTCTGTTTTAATAGCGGTCATTGTTTCGTCGCTTCTTTCAGCAGGAGCTCCGTCCATTGTAATTGCTGATGTAGAAGACGAGAATTTAGACTTATCATAGTTATTGAACTCACCTTGTCTTGTAATGATTAACTCAAAGTTCTTACCATTGAATAAATCAAAGATTTGAGTTGGTTCACCGAAAGCAGGTTTAGTTTCTTCCTCAATTTTCTCTTTGATTTTAAAGCCAAATCTGAAAATCTTATAAGTACCTTCAGACTCAGGGCTTTGAGGGTCCTTAATAATCTTAACTAAAGAGTAGTATTGTTCTCTACGCTTTAATTTATCACTCATCTTTCTGTCTACTGCTGAATCAGACTTACGTAATTTGAAGAATGCTTCTGCGATTGGGCACTTTTCTCCAACAGTTGAGGGCGAATCTACGATTTTACCGTCTCCATCTGGAGTAGTTAGCCAATGAACGTACTTCTTAATAAGAGAGTTTCTTGGGTTTGACGGGTTAGGTACAAAACGTATTAGTGCTTTATAAACTCCGTCTTTTCCTTCATCTGCTGAAGGTTTGTAAATCTCATTTGATGAGGCTTTACTTTTTGTTTCATGAGTATCGACGTCTGCGATATTCAGGTTAAAAATGTCAAAATCTGCCATGTCTTTAAATTGTTTAGTTTGTTAAATTGTTTAGTCGTTAACTTGGTTATTATATAGAGAGTTTCAAAAATGTTTAAACTCTGAATACTTATTATATATCTGTTTTTATTTTATTGTTTATTATGTCCCAGACTATTTCCCATATATTATGCTTATTAAGCACTAAGTGTCTGGCTTCTCGCAGAGCCTCCTTCTCTCTATCACTTACAGGTTCTTTTATCACGTCCAATATCTGGGAAGGATCGTTCAAATCTAAAAGGCGGTATGAATCTTCTGGGTAGAAGTCGCTAATATTAGGACAACCCCAATATAATGGTATTGTCCATTCCATGAAGCAATTATACAATTTTTCAGTTACGTAGTTTTTTTCAGCAGAATTTTCGATCGCGACAGAGAACTTATAATCTGTAAGTCCCATCGGTTTATCATCTTTTTTAGGCAATTCTCCCTTATAGTTATGAATCAAAGAGTCGCTCTGTGACTCCCACCCACGGCCATACAAGTCTATTGAATTGCCTGTAAATTCCTGTATCGCTTTAATATAATCAGTTCTATGATCCCATATTGTTGATGCAATTATACTAGTGTCTTTTGGCTTATTTGGATACTCTGAAGATACGTATGAATCGTAATCACCAAAAACCCATCCCATGTCTACTGTGTTACACCGATGCCCTTTAAGAAAATCAAAGGTGTATGATTTGTCGTTAAATCCGTGCCAATTACCGCAAACTGCAGTAGCTTCGGTACGTACGTGAATTAGTTTCTCCGCATGCGTCTTAATATACTCGCCGTCTGTATGTGAGTATGGAAAATTACCAAGTGCAACTATAAAATCAGCTTCTTTAATATCCTTTGTTGCTACTAAGTTTTTCCATCTATTGGAATTTCCTGGGGTTAGTCTACGGGCTCTTTCGTAAAAATACTCTGAAGACATGCCCCAGTCGCATATAAACGATATCTTTATATTATCCATCATACTCCTCCATAGTCCTGATATGAGTTACAAACGTCACTATAGCCTGGTCTTTGAATCCCTAGCCGATTAGATGATATTAACCAATCTGCATTTTGGAATTTGTGCCACAATACATCAATTGCATTAAGGCATTTATTTTCGCCATGCATCATATTTATTATACCAATAGATATGTGATTATACATTAACTTTGCAAGATCTTTGGTTATAATATAGCATGACGTTGTTAGTATATCATTTGCTGTTGTAAATGTATCATCTCTCTGTAGAAAAACGGTCTTGTTTGTTGTGTTCCATGCAAGACAGCACGCATTAAATGATGGATGCTTTTTATACAGTTTATCTAATGTTGTATGAAACTCTTCCTTTGTGACAACAGGCATAAAATCATCCTCGAATATAAGAACACTGTTGTATCCGCTATCTATCATATCCTTCCATATCTTGAGATGAGACGCTGCACATCCTATTGCTCCGCCTGGCCGCTTTTTTATCCCGCTACCGTCTATTGCAGAAATTCTTTCAAATTTACCTTTATCTAACTCTAGACCTTCAAGCACATCTCGCTGGAACTCTTCCCACTTATCGGTTCGCTTGTCTAGATTTATACAGTATATTTTATCATATTGCATAGTATTATATGGAGGCTGCCTTTTTTGTTTACCCTTAAAACTATTTTTAATTATTTTCCATAGATGTGAAACAAAAACTCACAGAGCTTATATAACCTTTAAGTTTTGAAGGTCTGGGTAAAATACAGAGTCCGGGGTATTCTAGCTCTTTTCAGTTATTTCTTTAGAAATCAAATCACATAAAAAGAAAGCATCCACAAGATCATCGAATGGGGTTGGAACTTTATTACTTTCAGGTTCTACCAAGCCTTTACAGAACTTAAAGAAGTCTGAGGTCTCAATGCTCTCATTGCCATTCATGTTTTGTTCAAATGAGTCCCAAACTTTCCTCTTATTCCAATTACCCTTTCCAGCAAACTTCTTTATCGTGGTTGGCGCTATCGTTAATATATCAGTAGGTTTGAGAATTGCCAGCATCTTCATTTTCAAGATTGCTGCTCCAGCCGCCATATCAATAAGGTTATTAGTTCCCATTTTAGATCCGTAAGACGAGCCTTCAAATGCAATGGTAAAACCGGAACCATCAGTACATTCATTTAAGATAAGACTAATAATTTGGTTAGACATGATATCATACCTCATAATCTTAAGAAGTTCTTTACTAGAATATTCTTTAGACACAGAAAAATCGGGCTGCTTGACTAACGTTACGTCGTCTAACAATCCGATTTCTTCTTGTAGTTTTTGTTCTTTCTTAGTTCCAGAACCCTCTTTAATATAACTAATAAAATGAAACCTTTTAGTTTCGTCGTTATATGTACAGATTCCTGGAGAATTTAATGAAAAGTCTATTGCGACAAAATTCATAAATGTTTATTTTAAAGGGTTATTACCAATTCTCTCCTTCATCATACCATGACTGATTAGGATCAGATTCTGGTTCTTTTGTGAAATCGTGTCTTGGACTTAACTTAGCAGAACGCGTTAATGCAGGAAATAAAACTTTTCTACTATTCTTAGGTTTCTTTTTACCGAATGCTAAATCAATACCGTCTCCTCTATCCTCAGATGAGTATCCGTTCATTCTTGCAAGTAAAGAATAGTAATCCATTCCACCAAATTCTCCATAGCCCTCATAATTAGTCTCTTTCCAACTCTCTCCTTCATCATTATGCATGTAAACTGTTATAGTATTTTGTCTCTCAGAACCTATCTGTTCACCAGTATCTTGAGTCATCCATGAGAATTGACCCTCATTGATGTTTAATACCTCAATCTTTTCGTTTACTTTAATTTTCTTTCTTTCGTTAACCCCATCGATACTAGATCTAATAAGGTCTCTTAGTTCTTGCTCGGTCATTTTATTTCTTAATTAATGTTTCAATATCGACAGCCATCCAGTCATTATCAGAGCCTTTAAACCCTGCCTTTGCTTGTACAATCTTTACCGCTTTTTTAATTGCCTCAGACGATGTTCTAGCATCAACAGATACCTTTCCAGCCTTAGCATAATCTACACCAGATACTTTGCCTTTTCCAAATTCAATTTCCCAAGTAGAGAAACCCTCATTTACTGACTTACCATTGAAACGGTCAAGTTCCTCTCTGATAATATCTCTTAGTTTTTCGTTTGTTAATTTCATTATTTTATATTTTATTTATACTTTCTTTCCTAATGCAACACCTAATGCAGCTCCCACTAATCTTGAAGTTAACATATCGTACATGACTCCCTTTGGAGCAATTCCAAGTACTTTCGCTATCATCTTACCTACTGTTTTACCAAGTGCAAAACCAGCAAGACCTCCAAAGATAGAACCAAAGAATCCTTCGTTCGTAACTGCATTATCGAAATCTTCTATATTATAAGTACCATCCTCATTCATATACTGTTTAGTAAAATCTTCGAGCGCTTTATCCACCTTTTCTTCAAGAGCCATCGTCCACTCCGTTTGTAGAGATTCAGTCAGCATTACCATTTCCTCTTTAGTTAATTCACCTTCTACGATATATTGTTCAAATGTTTTCATACTATATATATCTTAATCTATTTCTAACTTAATATTAAATTTGTTGTAGTAGAAATTCAAAGTAAATGTAGAAAACTCCGCAACATTAGAACTCATATTCAGTTCTAGTTCTGAAATTTCATTAAGTATTGGTTTTTCAAACATACAACTCATTACGTGAATTCCTTCAGCATCCATTATCTGTAGTTTTAAATCTTCTATAAATGGCTTCTTCACACTTTTAGAATAATAGTAAAGTAAAGTATCTTGTAGAATCCAATAGTTAACATACCCATCTAATAGTTGTAGTTCAACTTTAACTTGTCTATCTGCAATAGTATTTTGTATTGGAATCGAACCTCTATGATATACGATAGTTCCATCATTTGGTGACTGTTCTACCGGATCAAATGAGAGACCTGGTATAGCAACACCCTGAATACTATAGTTTATAAAATCTATAGGCTCAGATATTAAATTACCTGGCATTCTATTCAAATATGGTCTATATTTTTCAGCAACCTCTGTTGGAATAAAGTTTCTGTTAAACTTAAAGTTGAATAAATTATTTCTGCTATTTAATATCATTATACGACTTTTATTTTACCATCATATAGTCTACTGGTATTTCCATCACCGTATTCGAGAACTATGTAAAATGTACCAGTAGAACCGATACCTGCAAATGTTCCAGCAAATGAGGTTCCTATCTTAAACATAACCTCGCCATTAGAAAGATCTATTCCTGGGAATGTAGGATCATGAGAATCTGAATATTGAGTAGTTCCATTGTCTAGGATTAGCTTTATATTTTCTGCTCCAACCAAATCAATGGCTCTATAATCTCCCTCTATTAAATTAGCTAATGTAAATCTAACAAGGGTATTTGAGGCACCAGATATTCTTAATTCACATTCACCTTCTGCTTTAAAATTAGCATCTCCAAGTGAAACTCCATCGGCGCTGTTACCTATTAATTCATTTTGAGCAGCTACTACATTGTATTTATCTAATGCTACCTTTACATATTTAGTTTCTCCAACATCAGGTCTAATTGAGTTAATAAATCCGTTTAACTCTCTATTAACAGAGGTGTTTGGTAATTTATTGTAAATCAAGTTAGCTCCTCCGTTAATTTGAATTTTCTCTAATTGTTTACCGTATTTCTTAGGTCTATTATATGTCAACGTATTTACTTTTACAATTTGAGTATTGTCTGTCGCGTTATAGATTCTCATGGTTACCCTTAATAAAAATGAAATGGCAATACCAGAGTTAATTATAACCGGTCTAAATAATATAGGTTGGTCAAAGTCTTGTGTGTGAACGAATGTCGTCTTATATGTGTTTAAAAAGCTAGCACTTATTTGTTCGCTTACCTCAACTTCGTATAAAACTGAGATATCGTCAGAGGAATTTTGAATTCTATTTAAAATGTAACCCTCGAAGTTAGATATTAAACTATCCTTGCGCCCACTTATTTCAAAATAATCTCCATTGGTAGACTCAGCAACATTAACCGTTAAATCTGCGTATTCGTCCTCTCGGGATATAACCATGTCTGTAGTATCAGAGACGTTTATATACTCCTGTTGTATCGTTCCACTGCTACCGTCATCAATGGTCTCGGTTACAATGCTGTCAATTAGTTTGAAACTTATATTATAATTTGATGTTGTATTTAATGTGGTTGTAGTATTTGTAGCTCCAAAGAAACTATTTTGGAAGTCCATGTTTACTCCACCGTCCATGTGAACTAAAGCAGGAACTTTAATTTCTACATATTTAGAGAACATAGCATCACCCATTATAAATGGTGCTGGGTTTTGAATTTCAAAGTTGGATGAGTTTTTGTAAACTACAGAACTAAATATATTACTAACTCCATCTGCTCTTTTTGCTCCAACCTGTATTAAAAAACCCTCTTTATTTCTGCCGTTAAACGAATATCCTGTTCTTAGGTGTAGTCTTATCGTATCATAGTAAATATTAGAAACATCTGAAACATCAGTCAAGAATGTGGTTTTGTTAGTTCCTAGCCATTCTGCTGAATTTAAGTAGTCTGCGCTATTATTAATAAGAGCAAACTTATTAACTAATGTAGAGGGGACCGCAATAAATCTTCCACCTTCGGTAGGCCCAGACTCTATACTATTACCAGTATTCTTTGGTGATTCTGCATATAGCGGGTTTGCGGTGTCTGCTACTTGAACAGATCCTCCAGTAAATACTGTGCCTGAATTAGAGTATGTATATGCAAACGTACCGTTTGCTGATGGAATATATGTGTAAATATCACCGGATAGAGTTCCTCCTGAACCGGATATTGCAAAACCCGCATTGGTTACTGAACTATCTGATAAATTAAACCTATATGTTTTATCTTTACTTAATTGCAGCGTTCTACTAGAAAACCCATTTACAATTACAGTATTATATGTACTTTCTGTTTTTACGGTGAAATTTACAACATTAGCCCCAATCTCATGTACTAAAAACTTCTGAGAATCGGAAGCTGCACCTGCTAGGATATACCTAAGTTCACTTCCATTGTCGTCGTTTTCTATTTTAGCATCGTCAAGAGAGCTTTGGTCATGATAGATAAATTCTATTAAGACGTCTTCGTCTATCCTTGCATATTTTGATGATTGAGCCATTTATATTAATTTAATTTTTATGAACATATTGACGTGTTCGATATTGTCCTAGTGGATTTGGTGTAATCGAACATTAACTTTTGGTTATTAGCATTACCAGATTCATCAATCCTATACCGCCCATCGTCAAGTAAAACACCAGGAGCTTTATATAATAAACCTCCACCTGTAGCAGTTGAGTGGTTACCTATCATTGCACCACAATAACTAGCACCACAAGATGAGTTTTTCTTTATATATGCGGTAACGGCGCTTGAGAATGCTGTGTTTTCCCATTCATTGTTGCTACATGAAGGTGAAGAGTCATAAGTCCATTTCCAAAGCGATATTGTGTTGTAAAGAGAAGTATCAGTTACATCTGTAAATTGCCAAGAGAAATCATCAGTAATACCAAGATATATTATATGTGGTACTTTAACCAAATTAAACGGAACGTGGTCTTGGTTGCTTACCGCCGTGCCATTACCTAGGCGCCTTGTCACTGTGTCAGTATTTAACGTTGTATCAATAGCACTTGAAGTAACTACGACTCCTATCCTAGCGCCACTAAGTATTGTGTCTTCTTTTGTTTGTTCTACTGTTGTGCCAATAGTAAACGTCTTGCCTGAAAGATCCGGAGCATCATATGCTACTCCGCTTGCCAAATTAAACCAAGTATATCCATGACATAAATACCAGCCATCGTATGCTGTGCCTGTTTTACCCGAACCCACGATGGTAGTGTGATCAGTAGCACTAACTGTAGTACTGGCTGTATGAAAATTCGTGGAGTTATAAAGTGAGCTCAATATTGGAACTACAGTACCGATCGGAACGTTAGTACCTAGGGTTGAAGGAGCAAGCCATTGTAGCAAACCAGTATCATCTGCCGCTGTTAATACATAACCAGCAGTTGCAGATGTGTTTATACCTAGTTTTAGAGTATCGTTAAACTGCACATCAGCATCTATTTTAACGTCTTTATTAAAAATAGTTGAGGCACTGCTAAACAGAGCAAATTGATCGCCATCTGACGAATCGCTAAATTTTATCTCGTCGGCATTTATTTTAAAGACAGTATCTGTTGCTCCCGAGTTAAACGACATTTTTAACTCATTAATATCTTGAGTGAAATCAAGATAGTTCACAGAGCCAGGAACAGTAAGTCTGATATTTGAATCAAAGTCTATCATGTTTCTACCAACAAGGAGCTGTGATGCCTCGTTGGCTGCTGATGGAGAGCCATCGCCTATAGTTACGGAAGTAAGTGTACTAACCCCTGTCGTAGGTTTTGGCACTATAATATTAGTTCCACTTACAGTAGTAGTATCGTTTAACCACTCAACACCAACTGCAGTTGAGCTACCGCCTGCAGCACCTTGAGCACCGGTGTCGCCTTGAGGGCCTTGAGCACCTGTAGTGCCTTGAGCACCTGTAGTGCCTTGTGCTCCGGCAGTTCCTTGTGGTCCATATCCATTAGCTAAAAGCTGATCAAAATTATAGTTAATTAAATCTAACGTAGCAGCAACATCGGTCGAATCATATGTTATGGTCTTTAAGTTCATTTCAATTCCTTTATTTATTTATATATTTTTAATTTTATATGTGTTTAATCAAATCCCTCCCGCAATACTGGTGTACGAGTCCGGTTGGCTATACCAAAATAAATCGCCTCTGCCTAACCAAACCACAAAAATCTTGTTGTTCAAATGCCATCCATCGTCATGATATGATAGACCTTGAGAAGTCGCATCAATCCCAGCCACCAACAACACCTCTTCGCTTGTAGCCGTCATCGTTATGTCCATTGTATTCGGAGCTCGCACGATGTCTAGTGTGCTTCCAGTTACTGAATATGTTCTTGAAGGATTTGATGAGGATGGTATGTTAAACCCGTTTATATCATATATTGTATTGTTTAATTTTGGTATCTCTTGAGAAAAAGAAGGGCTTGGATGTACCGTTTGCCATTGCATTCCATTACATAAATACCAACCTTCATAGTTTCCAAAACCCTTACCATGTTCAGATTCATACCCCTGTCCACCGCTTTCATTGGGACCTGTATCTACGAGAGTAGATGTATAATCGTTTAAGAAGTTTTCAAAGTATTCTTTAGCACTTATAGATATAATAGACCCGTATGGAAATCCAACAAAAGAGCCAGCTACATTAACAAACTCGACATCAGTAGCTGCCCCCGCACCATAAGTTGAAGTCGCAGAAAGTGCAAATCCTGTTTCACCTCCGGGAGATACGCTAACAGTATCACCAACAGGGAAGACTTCGGTTGAGTTATTGTCTGCTACCACGGTCAACGTAATAATTTGGCCGGACTGGTCAGTTGCTCCAGTGTATGCTGTGCTGACTGATACTCCTCCACCCGTTACTGTTATAGTTCCGGCGACTGGCCATGTGGGATTACCGCCGGCATTGTATACCTTAACAGTGGTATCTGAAGAAACATCCCAAGCAGTTTGTAGAGTTGATGTCAGATATATAGTAGACAAGTGATTAAGTGTTACATCACCAGTAATTTCAACGTCACCAGATCCTGCAGAATTGATATCACCAAAAGCTAGCGTTCCTGCTCCTGCATTTATAACATGTTCCACATCCGTTAATGCTAGGATTGGATATGTATCACCTATAGTGATATTGCTTGCTGATATACTAATTTTTTTCGAAGAAATCTTCGTAGTTGTATATGTCGAGCCAACGTCAAGATTTATATAACTGCTTTCTGCTGCAGCGTCTGTGCTATTTGAGTTTAACTCTATATGGTTTCGTTGTGTTGATGTTCCATGCTTGTCGACTGCGTGAATTCTTAGGCTTGATTTCCCAGCGTCGACAAATGTAGCATCAGTTCCAGTTGGTTGCGTAATCGTAGTATTATTAGAATCAAATCCCAAAATAACACAAGAGGTATTAAGACGCGGCTTAACGTTTGTTTTTAAAGTATTCACAGTACGTTCCCATATATTTAAACCACCAGCTCCATCGACACCAACAGGTCCAGTAGGTCCAGCAGCTCCAGCAGCTCCAACAGCTCCAACAGCTCCTACATTGCCGATTGGACCTACATCTCCGTCAGGTCCCTGAATTAAACCATTCTTTAAGCGATTAAAGTTTTCATTTAATTTATTAATCTTATCCTCTGACCAAAACTCGCTGGATCCTGCGTTTAAATCTGTAATGTAGAATTCTTTAATATCCATCTTACGCTTTTATTTTAATATTTAACTTGAAGTCATATTTATAGCCAACCCTCTTTTCGAATATAAATCTAAACCCTAGTTCCTTGTCATTAAATGACTCTAAGTTGTGTGATGTAGATTTTTTATAATCATCTAACTGAGATACGTCGCTACTAAAACCAGTTTGAATATCTCTTGATTCATTAACATAAACGTCAATCTCATCAATAATATATCTATCTACTATGTTATGTTTTACATACTCTGATATGTCATCATCCAACGTTGTCGTATCACCATAGGATTTACTGGCATCAATATTTTCAGAAAACTTATGTGATATGCCATCCGTAATTAAAGTTTCTCTTAGTGCGTCTGTTAGGTAAAAATCAGCGAAGATTCTATATTCGTCTTCAAAGAAATGTATGCTTGCCTTGTTTAAATCGTCTTCATATGTTGTGTTTAAACTGTCAAGACTTGCGTTTTGTTTAGCAGTTCCAAAGGTATCAATATTATATATGTCATTTACCTTCATGATAGTCGATGCCATAAAAGCCTTAACCTCCTCTGCGCTTTTAGTTCCGTGGGCATTTTCATTACCAAGTCCAATTAAACCTCTTTTAAAGAAACTTTCGCTATATTTAGAGTCTAATATATTTAAGTCTGTTCTATCAATGGCGATCTCACCAATTGAAGGGTATAGCGGAAGTTTATCGCTAGAATCTGACAGTTTTATTATATCCAACTCTGTATCCTCATTAACCTTATGATAATAGAAGTTTTTAATTATCCCATAATCTTCTATGCAATTTTTATAAGACTCAAAAGCAATACCTAATCCATTAAACTTTCCATAAATAAGAGCTTCTTTTTTTGCAGTGTCGGTTGGGCTTCCTCCATAATCTAATTTATGTTGGTTGTATATTGAGTCAAATGATATTATATTTTTAACAGCAGGATTATAATCACCGCTATATCTATGTAATCTTGTAATGTATTTAATCTCCTTGTCTACTATATTATAACCAACAGATCCTGCAGTTAAAGCAAACGCGCTTGGTTTATCAGTGTCTCCAACTGCTCTTTTTTCTGAAGCCTTAGTGATGCTGTATGGTCGTATTATTTTAATTCTTGGTCCTTTTTGTAGGGAGGATCCATTTAAATCAACTGTTGTATAAGAAATTCCAATATTTTCTCTAAATCTTTTAGCAACTGAACCTACGCAAACACTATCAAATAAACCCCTAAACCCGCTTAATCCGCCGTCATGTAATGACAATTCAAAGTCATCATGTTGATTTGAGGGTATTAATGTGTATGGTGTACTATCTAGAGTAAACACTCCTTCACCTCCAACGTATGTAAGCCCAACTGGGTAACCATCTAAGAGAAGTGAGGTGTTGCTAATAACATCAAGTATTTTTGCAGCATATCGTGTTGCATTACTAGGAACCTTAAAGATAATATATGGGTACTCGCCAATACTATTCTTAATGATTTGAGAGTTAAATCTAGCATCTCCTGCTAGTATTGATTCTGTGGATGCGTTCAAAATTACAGAATCGCCAGGTGAAGTAGGAGACGGCCATGTAGATCCGACATAGTTAAACGTCGATTTTATTGGAGTGTCGACCAGTGTTAGTGGGGGTTTAATGTATGCTGCACTTGATGTGTCTCCATATGAAGAATATCCAGCAGGTATCGTAGGGTTTAATCCTGCATCTGATCCTGATGTAGACTCTACGGTAAGCGTTGCAGGGGTATTACTTGTGGCATCTGAAACAGAAAGTATATCATCAACTTTATAATTAGATCCCACAGACCCAGCTCCGCCGGTTACTGCGGCGGTCACTGCATTTCCTACTGCTATTATAACAACCTGAGCTCCAGTACCTGTGCTAGCGCCCGTTGCCGTAGTGGCAAGAGCACTTGAACCCGAGCCTCCTGTATTAGTAAAGCCAGCTCCGCCAGTCGTCACGCTAAGTGTCAAGGCCCCTCCTATATTGTTATCTACATTGTACGTTGTAATATCATCTACAGAATACATATGGCCTTTTGTTAAACCATATTCAGGTATAACATTTGCTTTGGTTTTTATTGTCGTAAATATAACTAAAGTCTCCCACTTTTCATTTTTTATAACCTCAATCGAGGTATCATTAGTATCAGTAGAATGTTCGTACCTTAGAATATTCATAAACCTATAACCATCTAAACTTTCTGAAAAATTGTATTGAACTCCCTTAGAAAAAACAGTTCCTCTCCTGATCACATCGCTATGATTTACTTTTTTCATGTCCTCCCAGACCTCAGGTACTCCAGCCTCACTTGGATATTTCGTGACATCGGATGTTACATAATTATAATATCCGTTAAAACTCTCAAATAAAGAGAAGTAATCAAACGCGGTGTCTTTGGCCTTTGTA
>Ga0209337_1001491_pt1 | contig 17708 bp, 21 predicted proteins | sample LinPmetageLP53_FD_184044 | JGI IMG/M metagenome (GOLD analysis project Ga0209337, IMG submission 184044) | Marine viral communities from the Pacific Ocean - LP-53 (SPAdes) (version 2) | ecosystem: Environmental > Aquatic > Marine > Oceanic | place: Pacific Ocean | collected 2010-02-08 | reverse complement strand
AACACTGACATTATGGATGGTGCTAACACAGGATTAACCGTATATTTTGACGGGTAGGTAGCAATGGCTAATACTACTTCACAGTCTTATAGTTTTGATCAAGACTTTTCTATTGATGAAATTATTGCAGATGCATACGAACGTCTTGGTTTAGTAGGTACAGCCGGTCATCAAATAAAAACTGCAAGAAGATCTTTAAACGTTCTTTTTCAAGAATGGGGTAATAGAGGAATACATTTTTGGGAAGTAGGAAATACTAATATTAATTTAATTGCAGGTTCAACTACAAATGTTGATGCTACTGCTGAAGGTTCTGGTATTTATACTTTTTATAGAAACTCAACAGATGTACCTGGAGGTGGAGAACCACCACAAGCTACAACAGTTCCCGTTGCTAATGTTTATGGTATTACCGATATTTTAAATGTTTCTTACAGACAAAACTACAACACAACAAGTCAAGCAGATACAGGTTTAACAAAAGTTGCAAGAGATTCATACGCTGCAACAGCTAATAAAGCAGCAAACGGCACACCTTCACAATTTTGGATACAAAGATTTATTGAAAAAGTAACACTTACAATTTATCCTTTACCAGATGCAACTGCTGCATCAAACTTTTTAAGTGTTTATTATGTAAAAAGAATTCAAGATGCAGGAGCTTATACTAACGCAAGTGATACACCCTATAGATTTATACCATGTATGATTTCAGGATTATCCTATTATTTATCTATGAAGTTTGCACCACAAAGAACACAGGAGATGAAGTTGTTATATGAGGATGAATTAGCTCGAGCATTATCAGAAGATGGTTCTGCATCCAGCACATTTATTACTCCTAAAACATACTATCCAAATATATAATGGCTAGATTTGCAAAAGGTAGTAGAGCATTAATGATCTCATATAGATCAGGAGCAGCTTTTCCATATAGAGAAATGGTACAAGAATGGACCGGTGCATGGGTACACAATTCTGAATTTGAAGCTAAACAACCACAATTAGAACCACATCCAGTAGGAGCTGATCCACAAGGATTACAACATGCTTTTCCTGCTAGAACAGAATTTGCAGTGCAAGATATTTTACCAAACAATCCTTTTACTACAAACACAAACACAACTTTAAATGTTTCTTTTCCTTCTAATCAAATTAATGAAGGAGAAACTCATGTTAGATTTCAAGCAGTTAAACAAATAGTAGGTGGTGTTGCTATATCTACTTTAGAATTATCAACAACATTAAATGGTGCTATTAATAGCACTGTCGATACAGTTATTTTAAATGATGCATCACAATTTCCAACATCAGGATATATTGTTATTGAAAAAATAAACGCAACTAGTGGCGCTTACGAAAATGAAACTATTCAGTACGCAGGTAAAGCTGGAAATAATTTAACAGGATGTACACGTGGAACATCAGCACCGTACAGAGGAAAAGTATTAGCTAATACATCTGCTAAATCTCATGCAAATGGAGCTATAGTATTTGGATCTCGTTTAGCAACAGCAATTGGAACAACAGAACAAACAGGAGCTCAACCTGCTACACGAACAGTTTATAACTCTATTACTGTTCCATTAGTAAGTGCATCAGCAAGTTCAGAAACAGGAGGCGGTTTTCAGTGTACAATTGGACCCGTAAATGATAGAGGTTAATTATGGCTGGATTTACATACGCAACACTAACAACTGCAATTAGAGATTACACGGAAGTAGACGCTAATGTTTTTACTTCTACTATTGTAGATCAGTTTATAATGAATTCAGAATATAGAATTGCATATGATCTTCCTCTTGATGCAGACAGAAAACAATCTCAATCACAATTCGCTCAAAATAATAATAGTTTTAATGTTCCCGCAGAATGTTTATTTATTAGAGGTATTCAAGTTTACAATTCAACAACATCTACAACTATTCAAGGTCAATGGTTAGAGAGACGTGATCAAACTTTTATACAAGAATATGTAGGAGAATTAACCGGTGATTCAGGAGGACAAACAGGTCAAAATGTACAGGGTTTACCTAAATACTATTCTATGTATGGAGGAGCTACAGGTGTAGGAGCAACAACTTCAGGAGCTATTTACATAGCACCTACTCCAGATCAAAACTATCAGTTTATTATGCATTGGAATAAGCTTCCACAAGCTTTAAGTGGAAGTAATACTACAACTTTTATAAGTCAATATTTTCCACAAGGATTGTTATACGCATGTTTATGTGAGGCATTTTCTTTTTTAAAAGGACCTACAGATATGTTGACATTATATGAAGGAAAGTATAAAACTGAACTACAAAAGTTTGCAGCGATGCAAATTGGGAGACGGAGAAGAGATGATTATACGGATGGAACACTTCGTATATCAATTGAAACACCGCCTCAGTAATTAGGAGATATAAAATATGACTATAACATCGGCAATTTGTAATTCGTTTAAAGTAGAAATCTTACAGGGTGGACATAACTTTAATGATGCTAGTGGAGCCCCAACAGGTAACGCTTATAAGATATCACTTTACTCAAGTGACTCTGCAACTTTAAGTAAGTCAACAACTGCGTACACTGCACCAGCAGATGGTACAGCTGATCCCACAAACACTTATGAAGTTACTTCAACTTCTTCTGGGTACACAACTGGTGGAAACACTTTAGTATCAAGTGCAGATCCAGTTTTAAGTGGAGACACAGCGTGTGTTAAATTTAACACTACAACTTGGGGAAGCACTGCTTCTTTCACAGCTCGTGGATGTTTAATTTATAACTCAACAGCAGTAACAGGATTTACAACTAACAGAGCAGTATGCGCTGTTAATTTTGGATCAGATAAAACTGTAACTAACGGAACGTTTACAATTCAATTCCCAGCTCAAACAGCCGGAAACGCGATAGTTCAGATAGCGTAAGGAGTTAAATCCTTATGGCGGATAGAACTTACACAGTTACCGTTGCTAGCGGCGAACTTTACATTGTAGGTGGAACTGGAAATGTTTTCTATCTTGACGGTGTTCGAGATCTTGCAATTGAATGGGTAGAAGGAGGAACTTTACGTTTTATCCAAAACGATTCTTCAAACAATAACCATCCTTTATTATTTACTACAAGCACGACTGATCCAGGTAATAATATTATTACGTCTGGAGTTACATATTATTTAGATGGTCCTAGCAACCAAGCTTCGTACTCAAACACATCATCTTTTAATGCAGCCTCATATCGTTATGTAGAAATAACTCCACCCAATGAAACAGACTTTAATTTTTATTGTTATGTTCATGGAATTGGAATGGGTGGTTTAATTGATATTACTCAAAATACATGGGGAGCTAGAGTATGGTCTGTTAATGAATGGGGTCAACAACAAGGTGTTGATATAGATTTAATTGCACCATCAAGTTTAACAGCTACCGTTGGCGCAGAAGGGGTAGAAGCTTTTAATACATCAGGTTGGGGCAGAGATCGTTGGGGTGATGAAAACTGGGGTGAAAGTGCTCTTACTTTAGATCTACCTGGTTTTAGTTTAACTTCTACAGTAAATCTTCCAGAAGAAAATGTTTTTAGATTTCCTGGTTGGGGTACTCTTGATTGGGGTGAAAATAGTTGGGGTGATGTTTTAGGATCCGAATTTACTTTAGTTGCACCAGCAGGTTTAACAGCTACATTAGGTGAATTTGATATTAGTAATACAACAGTAGGTTTATTAGAATTAAGTGCTACTTCAACAATTGGAACACTTACAACAAATGTAGATTTTAATACTACTTTAACTGGTCTCGGTTTAGTTGCTTCTGAAGGATTGCTTACAACAGACGATCACTCTGTTGGATTAACAGGCTTTTCACTAACTTCTTCGGTAGCACCTTTAAATCCATCGGATGTTATGGGACTAACTGGATTAAGTGCAGCAACGGAAATTGGAGATGTAATAATTTCTTCTGATCCTGTCACTGTAATAGTTGCTCCTGGTGCGCGTTTAGTTACACTAGGGACGTTAACCTCTGAACCTAACAGTGTTGTAGATTTACCAGCACTAAGTGCGACATCAACATTAGGAACATTAACCACTACTCAACTAAGTAACGTATTTTTAACTGGATTATCTGCAACAGTTTCTTTAAATGATGCTGAAATAATATATAGATATTATCATGATTTAACTCCATTTACTGGAGGAACTTATACGGATCTTACTGCATAATTATGTTTGACTTAAAACTAAATAACCAATATAAATACTAATATTAGGAGAAAAATATGGCTTCAACTTATACACCTTTAGGGATAGAAATAATGGCGACTGGCGAAAATGCTGGTACGTGGGGAACAAAAACAAATACAAATTTAAATATCATTGAGCAAATCTCAGGTGGTTACAAAGTACAAACTTTAAATACTTCTGGAGCTGGTGCTAACACTACTCCATTAGCTCAAGCAAATGGTGCAACAGGCGCTACGGTTGCTACAAGAGTGATTATATTAGGTGCTGAAACTCCTGAAACAATTTCAGGAAATAAAATAGTAACTTTTCCAGTTCTTACAGAAAATTTTTATCTTATTAAAAACAGCACGTCAGGTTCTTACACAGTACAATTAAAAGCAGCTTCAGGTTCAGGTGCAACAGTTACATGGGCAACAGATGATAAAGACTGGAAGTTAGTTTATTTTGATGGTGTATCAACTAACACAGGTGTGTATGACACAGGTTTCTCAACAACAGTTGGAGATGTAACTCTTACAGGAACACAAACTTTAACAAACAAAACTTTAGAGTCACCAAAAATTGGTACTGGTTTACTAGATTCAGGTGGAAACGAAGAAATTTTATTTACTGCTACAGGTTCAGCAGTTAACGAATTTACAGTAGCAAATGCGGCTACAGGCAATGCACCTTCTTTGGCTGCAACAGGAACTGATACCAACGTAAATTTAAACCTTATTGCTAAAGGAACTGGAGTAGTTCAGTCCACAGGTAATGCAATAAAAGTAGCGGGAAAAGAAACTATATGGATTCCTTCTTCTGCAATGTATCCAACAACTACAAATGGATGTGCAAATTTAGAACAAACAGAATTAACAGCTGGTCAACCAGAACTTAAATCATTAGATTTCGATCCTTCTTCTGACGAAAACGCACAGTTTGCTGTTGCGTTTCCAAAGTCTTGGGATCCATCACAACTTATAATGTATCAAGTTTTTTGGACAGCTAACTCAACAAATACAGGTAACTGTGTTTGGAATTTAAAAGGTGTGGCAATAGCAAACGATGATGCGATTGATGCAGCATTCGGTACTGGAATTGATATTACTGATGCTCACAGTGGAACAGCTAACGATCTAGATGTTACAGCTCAAAGTGCTTCAGTAACTGTTGCTGGTTCTCCAGCAGCTGATGAAGAAGTATTTTTTAATATATCTAGAGACGCTAATGCTGGTGGCGATACATTCACAGGTGACGCTAAACTACTAGGAATTAAATTATTTTTTGCTACTAACTTACCTAACGACGCATAATAGGAGAAATCGTGGCTGACTTTGGATACAAAATTTTAGGTTTTGGAGGCGGAAGTAGAGTAATTACTCCTTTTGTTTCAGCTACAGGTGGTACAGAAACTACTTGTGGTGATTATAAAATTCATGCTTTTACTGGTAGCGGAACACTTCAAGTTTTAAATGAAGGAACACCTGCAGGATCTAATTCATTTGAATATTTTGTTTTAGGTGGTGGTGGATTACCAGGAAGTTTTTTTACTGGCGGCGGTGCCGGCGGCGGAGGTTTTAGAGAAAACATTGGTTCTCCTGCAACAGGAGGATTAACTGCTGTATTTGGTGCTCAGACCGTAACAGTTGGTGCAGGAGGCGCAGCCCCTGGAACAGGAAATGGAGGATCAGCAGGAACTAATTCTGTATTTACTTCTATTACATCAACTCGTGGAGGCACTGCAAGAGAAAGTGGTGGATCGGGAGGAGGAGGAAACTCTAGACAACCCGGAGGAGCCGGAAATGCAGGAGGATTTTCTCCACCAGAAGGAAACACAGGAGGAGCCGGAGGACCGACAGGATGTTCGCCAGGAGGTGGCGGAGGTGGCGGAAGTGGTTCTACTGGAAGTGTGGGACAACCAGGATTTAACGGTCCCGGAGGCCCAGGAGGAAACGGAGCAGGAATTCCAACATCATTTTTTGGACCACCAGCACCATCTTACGGAACACCAGGACCATCAGGTTCAAACAGATATTTTGCCGGAGGCGGTGGAGGAGGAGCTTACAGTCCAGGAGCTAATAGATCAGGTTCTGGAGGATATGGTGGAGGCGGAACAGCTAACACACCAGGACCAGCAACTTCCGGAGGCGGAGGTGGAGCAGGAACTTTTCATGCTTACCCACCAAATTATCATCCATCAAGTGGAGGAAGTGGATTAGTTGTAATCAAATACAAATTTCAATAATATTATGGCACACTTTGCAAAATTAAATGAAAACAATACAGTAATAGCAACAGTAGTTGTAGACAACGATAAATTAATTAAGAACGGTGTTGAAAACGAAGAAGTTGGTATTAACTATTTAAAAAATTGTTTTGGTTGGGAAAATTGGAAACAATATTCTTACAACACAGGTTCAGGAAAATATTGGGTTTACACAGAAAATGGTTTTGACAATAATGGTATTGCAAATACAGCAACTAAAATTGAAGGACCAGATCAATCTAAAGCATTTAGAAAAAATGCAGCAGGAATTGGTGCAAGTTATGATCCTGTAAGAGATGCTTTTATTCCACCTAGACCTACAAACGAAGATGGTTCGGTGGTATACAGTTCTTGGGTTTTAAATGAAAATACATGTAATTGGGATCCACCAGTAGACTACCCTAATACTACAACTAATAGTATTTTAGATTCTTATGATTGGAACGAATCAACTCAATCATGGGATGGACCTACTACCCACGCTCCAGAATAATTATTGACTTAAAATATTTTTCTGATATTTTATTTTTATGAAAGAAGTAAAGTTAACACAGTCATCAATATACTATCAAGATTTATCTTCATTATCTAAATTAGATAATAAAAAATTAAAAATTGATTGTATTGTTTTTTATGAAACTTACGAAGGTAAGTTTGGTTATGATAAAGATATTGAAGTACCAGACGATCAACAAGTTGGATGGTTGTCAGATCACATAAGACATTATTTTGATCTTCATTACAAAAAAAGTTTATCACAATGTTTACCAAACACTGTTTTAATAAACGACCCTAATGAAGGAACAATAATGAGAAACCATGTTAATTTAGAAGACATATATAAATCTCCAGAAATAATGGGTATTTATTTTGTAGAGGCAGATGAAAAAGATGAAATTATATTTCACTATGATGACCATATTAAAAAAGATTTAATTTGGAGAATGCCTATTAAATCTAAAAAATTTGTTTTATTTCACAGTAGTTTAAAATACTATTTACCACCTAACCCATCTAAGAAAAAAAGAATAGCTTTGCTGTTTCACTATCAAATAAAATGATTTTAGAAAATTATTATTGGTATTTTAAATCTGCAGTACCTGAAAATATATGTGATCAAATTGTTGAATATGCTAAAGACAAACCTGTGCATAATGCTTTAGTAGGAAACGAAGGACAAAAAGGAGAGCTACTTCATAGTGTTAAAAAAAGACAATCTAATATTTCGTGGTTAGATGATCCTTGGATTAAGTTTCAAATTGATCCTTATGTACAAGCTGCTAACGAAGCTTCGGGTTGGAATTTTAAATATGATGCTTCTGAATTAGTTCAGTTTACTAAATACGGTTCAAAACAATATTATGATTGGCATTGTGATAGTTGGCCCGGTGCTTACAAAAAACCAGAACACCCAATACTTGATAAAAAAATAAGAAAACTATCTGTAAGTGTTTTGTTATCTGATCCAAAAGATTTTAAAGGTGGGGAGTTTGAATTTGATTTTAGAAACAATGATCCAAAAGATAAAGAAAATAAACAAATAGCAAAAGAGTTAAGTAAAAAAGGTTCTATGATAGTCTTTCCTTCTTTTGTTTGGCATAGAGTTAAACCTGTAACAAAAGGAGTGAGATACTCATTGGTACTTTGGTACCTAGGGTATCCTTGGAAATAATGAAAAAATGGTATGAAAAAATGGATGGAAACCCTAACGAGATAAATTTTAAAGAAGAACTTTATTTTAGTTCACCTGTTTGGTTTGAACAATGTACGGACTATTTAGAACTTGTAGACCGAATAAGTGACAAACACATTAAAGCTGAAAAAAAAAGAAGGTCTAAAGAAATAAAACAAAATAAAGATTGTAATCTAACTTATCAGTCAGGAGGATTAGAAAGAGTTGAAGAATTAAAAGGTTTTGTAGAATACATAGGTCAACGTTCTTGGGATTTTTTAGATTATCAAGGCTATGATTTAAGCAAACAAAATTTAATATTTACAGATTTTTGGACTCAAGAGTTTGCAAAAAATGGTGGAGGTTATCAAGATACACACACTCATGCAAACTGTCATGTCACAGGTTTTTATTTTATTAATTCTTCTAATAAAACATCTAAAGCTATTCTTCACGATCCTAGACCTGGAGCTTTAATGACAAAACTACCTCTTAAAAAACCAGAAGATATAACAAACTCTAATTCAACTATTATCTTTAATACTAATCCAGGTACGTTAATGTTATTTAATGGTTATTTACCTCATTCATTTTCTCTTGATCTAGGAAAAGAAAAGTTTAAATTTATACATTTTAATTTACGAGCGGTGCCTCAAGGAGTAATAGGTCATGTTTAAAAAGAACAAATATTTAATAATTAAAAAAGCTATCTCAAAAGATTTAGCTTCATTTGTATACACATACTTTTGTATGAAAAGAGAAGTGTGTAGAACTTTATTTAGAAATAAATTTATACCTCCTTTTGAAAAAATCCATGGTGCATGGACAGACCCTCAAATGCCGGATACTTATTGTTTGTATGGAGATTCTGCTTTTGAATCAATACTCTTAAAATTAAAACCATTACTAGAAAAACATATGAAAGTTAAACTGATACCAAATTATGCCTTCGGTCGTCTTTACAAGACAGGAGATATTCTTCCTAGACACAAAGATAGATTTAGTTGTCAGTTTTCTACAACATTAAATTTGGGTGGGGATATGTGGCCTATATATTTAAACCCAAAAGAAGAAGAAGGTCATTTAATTTTTGATGAAAATGGTAAAGGAGTAGATTATGTTATGAGTAAAAGCAAAGGAATAGCTGTAAAACTAGAACCTGGGGACATGTTATTATATAGAGGAGATTTACTAGAACATTGGAGAGAACCTTTTAAAGGTAAAGAATGTGCACAGGTTTTTTTACACTATACAGATAAAAATGTTAAAGGAGCTCACGATAATATCTTTGATACTAGACCACATCTTGGTTTGCCACCATACTTTAGGAAAGGCCATAGAATAGTTTAATGATAGAAGTAGAAGTGTTTAAGAATTATCTACTTAAAAATGAATGTGAAGAGTATGCTTCGTTAATCAAGGACCTTGGACCAGGAAACTTTGATTGGTCGGAGAGAACCGTAGAAATTACTAATGATTCTATTGTAGACAGGGTGTCTAGTTTTTTTAAAGAAAAATTAAATTTAGATTTAACAATATCAATGGCTCAATTACAAAACTGGCATGTAGGTTCTGAAGGTGTTTTACACTTACACAAAGGACGAGGAACAGAAGAAAGCAAATATAATAGTTTAATATATTTAAATGATGATTTTGAAGGTGGTGAGTTTTACACAAAAAACCAAGTAATAAAACCACAACAAGGCATGTTGACTATTTTTGATGGTAGTATAACATATCATGGAGTTAAAGAAGTTAAAAAGAAAGATAGGAAAACAATTATTTTATGGTGGAAAAAATAAAACATAGTTTGCAGTCGTTTTATATTGTAGATAAATTTAAAGAACACAAAAAATTAAAAACAAAATTACTTGAAGCTATTAACGATGCACGTTCTGATTTTTTAGAACAAAATGATACTTACTATACAGACAATATTGAAAGACTAGATTGGTTAGATGCAAAAAAATTTCATAGAGAATGGGTTAAAATTATATATCCGCACCTTAGCAAGTTTTTAAAAAAAAAATTAAAAGATGCTGGCTACGATGGATGTGTTATAAAAAATATTTGGTTTCAACAATATGGTGATGAAGGAACACATGGTTGGCATGTACACGGACACACCTTTACAGGGGCCTACTATCTAGACCTGCCTACAGATGGGCCACTTACTGAAATTATTGATCCTTTTGATCATGGTAAAATAACACCACTTAAAGTTAAAGAGGGTGACGTAAGTATTTTCCCAGCTTATGCTGTACATAGATCACCTAAAAATACTTCAAAAAATAAAAAAACTATTGTATCTTTTAATTTAGAAATTAACAAACCAGTTAAAAAATTATTAGATAAAATAAATTCTAGTTATGTAATACACGCTAATCACCCAGACTACTTATATTCAATACAATTAAATTCTATAGACAATAAAAAATTAGTTAGTTTTAGTTTAGAAGTTGAAGAAATGTTACGTAAAAATTTACCTGTAAATACGGATCCTTCTTGGTATGGTACTTTTACTACAGCGAATCATCACGCATATAATTTTTTAACTTTTCCTAACTATGAAGTAGGAAAACTTTATCAAGAAATTTTAAAAAACGTTTCACCTTTATTAGAAGACAGACCTTACATGATAAAATCTTGGGTAAATGTTTTTAGAAAAGGAGAAAAAGTAGATTGGCATAATCACTGGCCAGCAGATAAAAAAGTATGGCATGGTTTTTATTGTGTGCAAGTTGGAGATAGTCACACTGATTATAGAATTCCAAAGGTGTCACATATAACACGAGTAGTAAGTAAAGAAGGTTTATTAGTTGTAGGTAAAAGCGAAGATGATCAACACAGAAGCTCACCTTGGAATGAAAACAAACGACCTAGAATAACTATAGCTTTCGATATTGTTCCTATTGATTCTATAGATAATAAATTAAACCCTAATCATTTTATACCATTTACTACATGATAAAAGCTTTTTCATTTAAACCCTACGACGATGATTTGTTAGTAGATTACTTAAAAGAATACACAAACAAAAATGTTTGTTGTTTTAAATACCCTAATTGTACTCATCCTAAAAAACAATCAGATGCATATGTTTTTGATGACGACAATAAGACTGTTCAATATTTAAAAGAACAATACCATAAAATTTTAAAAGATCTTTTTGGTCCGCGTAAAATTAAATTATCTAAAGCATGGATATTACATGTAAATAAAAAAGAAAAAACTCCTGCTATTTGGCATAAACATTCTGAAGATCAATACAAAAATAATATACAGGTTTCGGGTATTTGCTATCTTACACCTACTACTATTGGCACTGAATTTGATTCAACATTTTTTACAATGCAAATAAAACCCATGGGTTATACATGGTATTTATGGGACTCTAATAACTTACATCGACCTATGGAAGGATTACAAAAAACTGATCGTTTAATACTAGCTACACAAACAGTTTTAAATTAATGAAAAATTATTATTTCTTATGTGGTCTTCCTAGAGCTGGAAACACTTTGTTTGGTTCTTTAATGAATCAAAATAAAAATGTTAAAGTATCTGCTTACAGTATACTTCCAAACATGTTTACATCTATTCTTGATTTTAAAAACAATTTACATTTTAAAACTTTTCCAGATCACAGCTTAGTAGATAATGTCCTACATAATCTGTTAAACAATAGTTACGCATCATGGAACACGGATAATATTATAGATAGAGGACCTTGGGGACACATGGGGTGTATTTCTTTAATTAAAGACATTATTCCTAATCCAAAATTTATAATTCTTTATAGACCTATTTTAGAAGTTATGGTTTCTATGATAAAAATTTATAAACCTACAAATATTATAGAATACTGTGACCACTTAATGACAGATAGCATTGTATCTGATAATTATTTTTCTATACAAAATTTAGTTAATCAAAAAGAAAACTATTTATTAATAAATTACGACGACATAATTAATAGTCCTACAGAAACCATTAAAAAAACATGTAAGTTTTTAAATATAAAATATATAAAACCAAACATAAATAAGATTGAACAATTTTCAGTTAATGGTATTTATTATGATGACTCTTTTTTAAGTGGAAAATATCATGAATTAAAAAGTGGTCCTATAAGTAAAAACAAAACAAAAATAGAGGATTGGTTGCCTCAACAAATAATAGATCGTTATTCTTCATGGGAAATATCCTTTAAATAACATTGGATTTTAGCTAGAATAGCAATATAATAGGTTTTATGTTACAGAAAATAGCTTTCTTACCCGGATTTAATAAACAAGTTACTTCGACAGGCGCTGAATCACAGTGGACAGGAGGAGAAAATGTACGTTTTAGATATGGTACTCCTGAAAAAATAGGTGGTTGGTCTCAACTAGGATTTAATAAACTAACAGGTGTAACAAGAGGACTACATCACATGGTTAATAAAAATTCTATTAAGTATGCTATTCTTGGTACAAATAGAATTTTATATGCTTACAGTGGTGGAGTATACTATGACATTCATCCTATCAAAACAGATTATGGTGCTGACTTTGGTGCTTTTACTATAAACTTTGCAAGTGGTTCTCCTACAGTAAGTATAACTTTTCCTGGAACTACTTCAACTACCGGTATTGAACCAGGTGATATTTTATTAATGTCTGATTTTACCGGAGGAACAGGAACTGGTTTTACTTCTATTAATTTTGATGGATTAACTTTTATGGTTACCTCTGTTGTTTCATCTACTGAATTAACAATTACTATGGGAAGTAATGCAACAGCCACTACTACAGGAACTTTAAAAATAAAATATTATTATCCTGTTGGACCTGCAGAACAACTAGGTTCTTTTGGTTATGGTATTTCTTTATGGGGTGGTACTTTTCCTGGAACTCAAACAACTACACTTGTTGGAACTTTAGCTGACGATGCTTATGGAACTGGAGGTAATCCAAGTACAGAAATAACTGTTACAAGTGTTTTAGGTTTTCCTTCTACCGGAGTTAATTACTTTCAAATTGGAACAGAAGAAATTTCATATACTGGTGTAGATACAACAACTAATAAATTTACTGGAATTGTTAGAGGTGTCAGAAATTCTACGAGAACAGCTCATTTAGCGGGAGTAACTATAACAAGCACATCTAAATGGACTGGATGGGGTTCAGCTGCATCTAGTACTGACTCAGTAGCGCCTCCTGGTTTATGGTCTTTAGATAATTTTGGAAATAAACTTATTGCTTTAATTGTAGGAGGACCTTGTTTTGAATGGGATTCAGATTCAACAACTGCTACATCAACCAGAGCTACAAGAATTAGTGGCACTCCTTTTGCATCAAACAGTATGTTGGTTTCTACAACAGACAGACATTTACTATTTTTAGGTACACAAAGTATTTTACCTTTTACAGAAAATTTAAGTACCAATCCTATTGATCCAATGCTAATTAGATTTTCTTCTCAAGAAAATATTAGTGACTATACACCTACAGCAATTAACACTGCTGGTTCACAAAGACTAGCTGCCGGATCTAAAATTGTAGGAGCTAAAGTTGGTAGAAGTGCAATTTATGTTTGGACAGACACATCTTTATTTACTATGCGTTTTGTTGGTGATCCATTTACTTTTGCCTTTGAACAAGTTGGTACTAACTGTGGACTAATTGGTATGAATGCAGCCGTAGAAGTTGACGGTGCTGCTTACTGGATGTCAGAAAATGGTTTCTTTAGATATACCGGTAAACTAGAATCTATGGATTGTTTAGTAGAAGACTATGTTTATGATAATATTAACCTTACATCTAATCAATTAATTTATTGTGGTATTAATAATTTGTTTGGTGAAATTACTTGGTTTTATCCAACCGCAGATTCAAACAACGTTAACAGAGCAGTGACTTATAGTTATCTAGATTCAACTGCTAAAAGACCTATTTGGAGTACAAACGATAGCACTTTGTTTGCTAGAACTACTTGGCAAGATTCTTCTGTTTTTGGTTTACCTCACGGCACACAGTATACTGCTGGTGATGATGCATCCTATGATGTAGTAGGAAATACAGAAGGAAGTACTATTTATTTTGAACATGAAATAGGAGTTAATCAAACTACTTCAACAGGAATTACAGCTATTCCTACCAGTATTATTTCAGGTGATTATGATATTACTCAAAAAGTTATAAGAGGTGCCGCTACTAATATGGCTGATCTTAGAGGAGATGGTGAGTTTATAATGAGAATTAGTAGAATTATTCCTGATTTTATTTCACAAGAAGGTAACACTGTAATTCAACTAGATATAAGAAATTATCCAAATGATGCTTCAGCAAGTTCTCCTTTAGGACCATTTACAATCTCATCTTCTACTGATAAGATAGATACAAGAGCAAGAGGAAGAGCCATTGCTCTTAATATATCTAGTACAGGTATTAATCAAAACTGGAAACTAGGTACATTTAGATTGGATATTCAATCAGGAGGAAGACGATAATGTCTGTAGATAAAAAAATTAATTATGATGTACAAGGCGGTGTAAAAAACTATCTTGGTAAACAAAAACAAGTTAAGGCTCCATTAAAATGGCAGTCAAGTCCAGACCATCCTACAACAGAATTAGCTTATATAACAGAAGCAGAAAAAAATTTACTTATTAAATCAGATTTACACGGCTCACTAAAAGGTGGTGTCAACAAGGGACCATCAGGTGTCATGAGTTTGAATGGTTGGGGTTCAACAGATGAAAGTCAAAACGTATCTGGTACAGCAGCAAGCGCAGCTGAAACAGGTAGTAGTAATGAGAGAGATAGAGCACAGGTTAGAGCAGAAATGTCGGGCCCAGGTCCAGCATTACCACCTGGAGTTACTCCACAAACTGCACAAGATTTTAGATCTGCAGCAATAAATGCAGGAGCTGGTCAAAGAGTTAACCCAGGTTTTTTTGATAGTAAAAATGTTATAAGCCCTGCTGAAGTAGCAATGGCTAAAGCATATAGACAAGATCCTTCTAACATATTTGCTAAAGAAGCTTATAAAGATACAAGAGGTAGTGGTCTCGGTAGTTTTATTTCAGGTGGCGGTCTTTTAGGTAATATTGTTAGAGGTATAGGACAAAAATTTGGTTTAGGAAAAAAATATAATGAACCAACTTATGACATGTCTGGTTCTAATAGTTTAGGTTTACACGCAGATAGATTTCCATCCGGTTATGGTATACCTAATTTTGAAAGTGGTGATGGTGACTATGATATGTTAGGAAATAAAATTAATGAAATTACAGGAGAAATAACTTCTCCTACAGGTGAGAGTCTTGGTTTTATTCCTGGTTATCCTGGTGGTCCTGGTGGTAATAGCGGTGGTATAACAACCCTTCCACAAAACGAAGGTAGTAATTATGTTAATTTAGTAGAACAATATGTTCCAAAAGATCCAACAGTTCCTGATGACGCTTTTACATCAAGATTTTTACAAAACAGACCAAAAGAAGAAAGAGAAGCAATTGAAAAAATGATTAATGAAAAATTTAAAAATTTTGGAGGTTTTGGTTTAGAAGACATGGACGGTAGTTAATGGCAAAAATAGTACAAAATGTAACTCGGGCATCCGAAGAATATCAAGCTGACGTTGCTCATTCTTTAACGAGAGACATAGATGCAATTATAGAAAAATTAAACACAACATTTCAACAAGAAATTAAACAGGAAATAGAAGCTAGAAGTTTCTTTTTAGATTAATGGCAGTAATAAACCAATATAAATTTGCAGGTATTGATAACGATACAACGGGTAATGAACTTACACCATTAGGTGCTGGTAATCCTTTGGTTAGTGAAACTTACGTTATTAAATCTATACTTGTTACATCAGCAGGCACACCAGTTGTTACTATTACCAATAACAGTATTACAGCTATTAAATCTGTGCAACTAACAGCAAACACAACTAAAGAATTATTAACACAGCCGCTAATAATAGAAGGTGGAACATCTTTTAAAATACAATCAAGCACAGCAGACTCGTTTGATGTAGGTATCAGCTACTTAAACATTAAAAAATCAACATTAGATTAGGAGAAATATGACAGATCAAATTCCAATAATAAAACCCACTAAAATTGAAACAATTTATAGACATTTAGAAACAGGAGAAAAATTTAAATCTAAATCTGAGTGGGAAAGTAAAGGTTATAAAAATGAAGAAATAGCACAAGACGTAATTGTTACGATGCCGCCTCTTGATTTAATAGGAAAAACAAAGTAAACTCACGAAACCATGGGAATAGAAGATATACAAATTTCAGAAGAGCTAGAGACTAACGCACCATCTATCAAGTATAGAGGTGATGAAGGTCCTAGATCTCCACAACAAGAACAACAAATGATGATGGCTTCTTTAGAAGAAGAATACGCTAAGTATGTATTTGAAATGCAAGAGCAAGGTCTTGAACCTATGTCTATGCAAAGATTTATAGAACAAGCAATGGCTGAAGGACAAATGTCTGGTGGCAATCCTTTACCACAAGATCCAACAAAACCAGTTAACCCTTTTCAACCAAAACCTACAGGACCAGTTTTACCTGACAGACAGATGGCAGCGTATGGTGGTATCATGGGTATAGATGGTAGACGTCAATATGGTTTAGGAAGTAAGTTTAAAAAGTTTGTAAGAAAAATTATACCAAATGAAGTAGCAAAAGTTGCAGAAGTTGCAGCACCATTTGTTGCGCCGTTTAACCCGCTAGCTGCAGGTTTGATGTCTGGTATAGGTGGCTTTGATAGAACAGGTAGAATAGGTTCATCACTTAAATCAGGATTAATGAATTATGGTTTAGGTCAAGGTGCTAGATATTTAGGTGGAGCAGATTTTCAAGGATTACAAAACCCATTTACTAGAGATGCATTTAGCATGCCAACAGGTAGTGGTGGAATTAAAAATTTATTTAATAAATCTAAAGCTCCAACAGATATGACTGAATTTAATAAATTAGGTCTTGGTGGTTCCGATCCTTCTGGTATTGCAGGTAATACAAGTAATATTAGTTTAGCTGGAGACAGTGGCACAGCTATGGAAGCATTTTATAAAGGTGGAATGGAACCTGCAAAAATTGTAGCAGAACAAGCTAAAGCATTTAAAATAGCAGACTTACCTGGATTAGTTAAAAAGAATTTAATGGCAGCAGGATTAGGTAACAATCTTATGACTGGTCTTCTAGTTGGTGGTCTAGGTGCAGGAGCACTTATGGGTAACATGACAGAAGAAGAAATACAAGATACGAATAGAGGTGAGGGTTTAGATATAGATGGTATTAGAACTGAAGTTATAGAAGCTATGAAAGATCCATCAGGTGAAGCCTTAAAAGCAATAAGAATTAAATATCCTTTCTTAGGAAGACAAGATACTAAAGATATGTCAGCTATGGCTATGGGTGGTAGAATCGGTATGGCCGAAGGTGGAATCATGGACCTTGGTGGTATGGAAAAAGATTATAGAGCTGAAGGTGGGTTTGTACCTATTGGAAGAGAAGAAAAAGCAGACGATGTGCCTGCAAGATTAAGTGTAAATGAG
>Ga0209337_1001490_pt1 | contig 17709 bp, 47 predicted proteins | sample LinPmetageLP53_FD_184044 | JGI IMG/M metagenome (GOLD analysis project Ga0209337, IMG submission 184044) | Marine viral communities from the Pacific Ocean - LP-53 (SPAdes) (version 2) | ecosystem: Environmental > Aquatic > Marine > Oceanic | place: Pacific Ocean | collected 2010-02-08 | reverse complement strand
GATTCGATTTCGTACAACTGGGGGGTATGAAGGATTTAAAATAGGGTTCTTTAGTGGCTGGCTTGCGTTTTGAGGGCTTGAAGGATTGCCAGCAGGGGTTTTATACCCTGCCAGCTTTTGGAGGGTCTTTAAAATGGGGTTTCAAATTTGGAGTAATTTTGCATGGCTTTGATTTTCAATTTTGAATACTGACAATAATTACAATAATACATATTATTTATTATTAATAAGTCGTCTTCAGAATCGAACCTGTCAAAACAAGATTCACACATAAAGTAATTTCTCATTATTTAACCTCCTTGTGAACGCCTGTATTTTTGTTAGTTTGGGTGTATTCTAATGAATGACAATTAGCACACTTAAACTTAACTGATTTGTCTACAATATCCATATTAGAATTAAATTGAATATTGTTTTCATTTGGTTTGTGTTCAATGTGTGTTAACTCCACATTATAGCCAAAGCTCCTATTATAGCTCTTACCATCTTTATATTTTTTACTATCAAGATTATATTTTTTTTCAATAGGTCTTAAACATTCAGGGCAAATATAATCACAATTTCTTATGTCAGTTTTAAATTTTTCAATAGCTTTGGATATTAAATCTTCATTAGGTTTTAATAAATCATGTTCAAATATTAAACGTCTTTGGGATAATGGAAAATCATTTTTAATGTCCTTACGGTTTCTACGCTTGCTTACTACTTTAACGCCATTATCATAGGAAAATTTGGCACTGAATTTGACCTTACAAATATTACTACAGTAGAAAGATTGATATGTTATATAATCCCATAACAAATTATTACTTGATAACGCTTTAGTTTCATAAGCTGATTTTTTACAGAACCTACAATAATTAATTGTCTTATTTTCTTTTATTGGGTGATTATGATTTTCTATTAAGTCTTTATAATAATCACTTCTTGATATAATTACATAATTTTTATTATGAAATATATGTCCCTTTAAAGGTCTAATTTTATTTTTGTTAGCATTTACCATTTGTAGTTATCCTTTACAAATTATTTACGGTTGTAAAATAACAACCTATGGTTGTTATTATAAAAGCAGTGTATAAGGATTGTCAAGCAATAACAGTATTAATTTTAGCTATCTTTAAAATTGGGTACTTAAGTACTTAGATTACGAAAATCGTAATTTAGACTCAGTGATATATCTTTATAGAATTACGAAATTCGTAACAAATATTCATTCATAGTTTTTGTATTTTGTCAAGTTAAATGAGAACACCTTAAATAAAAAATGCCTTGTTGAAACTAATAATAAAATTAGTTGGATAAACTCAACAAGACACGATATAAGCACCCTTCAAAACTATAGTTGTATATATACCCATATATACAAATCAAAGCACCTTAAACACTGTCAATGAATTCATCTAGGTTGTTTTCAAGTTCTGTTAATAATTCTTTATGTTCTATTATAAATTCATGGGTATTGTTAATAATGTTGTTAACCCCATCGTGTCCAATCTCATTAAAAAAATGCTCTCTATAATTATTCATATGATTAGTATGATTTTTAATTTCTGTTATTGATTCTTTTAAGTATTCTTTATATTCAATATAATTTATGTTTTTAGCTAACATTTTTTTAACCTTTGCTTTCTAAATATGTTGACGATTTTAAGGCACTAATCATTTTTTTATTTCTTTCAACCCATTGTTTAAATTCACCATTATAAATATATAATAATTCATCTAGTATTTTTTCAGACTCTTTAAACTTATCATTGTCAATGTCTAGTTTTATTATCTGCTCTTTATAAAAAGTTCTTATTCTTACTTCTATTTCATTTGTATTTTTTATTCTGTCCATTTTATTTATCCTTTGTTTAGTTTGTTTATTTATTTCTTAATTCATCAATCATGTATGAAGATTGAAGATTTTTTATCAAGCCATCTTTAACCTTAATGTTCAGCTTTTCGTTTGGTTTTTGATAAGCGTTCATTCTTTTTAACTGCTCCATCAAAATTTCTATTGAGTGTTTATTTTTCATTTGTTTTTTATCCTTTACAAATTATTTTTTGTTACTCCGTAAGTATAGCACGAGTGTTAACATAGTGTATATAGATTGTCAAAGGTTGTTACCCACTTAAAGAACATATAACAAAAGATGTTCTTAAAAATTAGTTGCCTTCCGTTCCTTCCGTCCCTTCCTTCTCTTCCTCCCCTTCCTTCTCTTCCCTCCGTTCCTTCCGTTCCCTCCCTTCCTTCCTTCCGTCCCTTCCTTCCGTTCCTTCCATGTGTGGAGAGTCGAGAGGTTTGGACCCTCCACCCTTCCACCTTATTAAAAAAGTTTTCTTCCTTCCTAGTTATTTTAATACGAGTTTAAACGACTTTTAAACACAGTGATATATCCCTATTAAAAGGACAAATTCCAAACAGTTTAGAATGTCTGTTTAGAATTTTTTGTCCTCTTTGGAATTTATTTTATAAGCTTGGCATTTCTTCCTATTGTCTGATATCTAACATAGTTAAAGTTTTCTTTTTTCTGTCGGCTTAACTCTTCAATGTCTATATTGTCCCCTGCGATTTCTGCGTCTACTTCTGAAGGTGCATCTACTATTATCTTATAAGTATTTATTTCATCCAGCTCTATTTCAAATTTCATTATCTTCTCTCCTCTTCGTATTCTTTTTCTAGTGCCATTACTTCTTGTCTTCTCTTCTCTTCGTATTCTTTTGATTCTTCTGCTGTCGCTGTGTGTACCTTAATTTTTCCATATCGTTTTTCATGAGCACTTACCATTGCTACTATTAATGGTTTATCGTTAGTTTCTAGCATATCCATCACGTCTTTAAATGTGACGTTATAGCGTCCATTTCTTAAGTCTAAAATAAAATCCATTCTTAGCTTTTCTTTTTCTTCATAATCCATTTTTTATCCTTTGTTTTTGTTTGCCGTTACACTAATTATAACATGAAACACTAAATAACACAAGGTGATAGCATTTGTCAAATACTTTATAAAGAGATTATAAGATTTTCTATAAGGCAGGTTAGGAGGTGCCGGTTCCTTCCTCTTCCTTCCGGCTCCTTCCTTCCTCTTCCTTCCTTTAGTCTAGTAAGACCATGTAAGCATCTGCATTATTTTTCATAAACCAATTAAGACCTATTCGCATTCCGTTCCAGTCTTGCATCATCTCGCACCCCATGAGGTAATCATAGATTGATAGCTCAAGTGCATTTAATTCCACACTCGCACCACCGAACCTATTTTGTACTGTTCCCCCCTCATTATAGATTGTTATTTTACCTTTGTATTGTTTAGGTATTGTTTGAGTTTTTGTTTCCATTTGTTATCCTTTTTTACTTTATACTAACCATTATAACAGATTGTCAAAGTGTGTCAAGCAATAACAGTTTCCATAATTAATTCTTTTTGTTTTACTATGGCTTCTAATCTACTATATAAAAATTCATATGAAACTTTTCTATCTATGCGACTATCTGCTCTTCCCATAGCTTTAGAATAATCAGAGAGTTGTTTATCTCCATTTTTATAGTTTAGTTCCTCGGCTCTAGCGTCTTGAAGCCATCTTAATGATTGTGTTACTACAGCTTCTTCCAATCCTTCCATATTGTATTTACTATGTAAATCAAAAACTACTCTATGAAGTAATAACAAACTAACATCCCTAAACATAAATTTAGATTTAAAAGTCTTAGCTGTATTCTTTGCTCTAAATTTTTCCATTCCATCAGCTAAGTATTCAGCAATTTTTCTAGTGTTTTGAAAAAGAGTATCATTTAAACTTGCGTCTTTGTAATTAGTTGTTTGTTTTAATAAGTTGTTTTTATTTGGTATATGTACATGATACAATCCTTCTTCCCACGAAGTATTATAAACCATTTTTTCATAAGTGTTTCTAAACTCATCTCTAGTATTATCAGTAAATAAAAACTTAATATTTTTTCTAGGGTTATAATCTTTTGGTAAATGGTTAGCAAAGATTTGTAAACTCTCAACTTCTTTTGTTACGATATCCGTAGCAAAATAACCGTTTCTTGCTTTCCTAATTTCATGGGCTTTTAGGGCTTGACCAGAGTTAAGAAGTTCATATAGTTTTCTAACTTCATCTTGGGTCATATCTTCCCATTCTGCAGTTATAATTTTTTTGTCTAAAAATTTATTTTGTTTAGCTTTAGACAATCGAGAAAATACTTGCTTGTTTATTTCAAACTTATCATTAATATAACCTCTTAAAGCATTCCATCTTTGTTGAGCATCTATAATATAGGTTATTAAATGATTCCTAACATCAAGGTGCATCAAATCTAAAATTCCATATTCCCACGTTCTTTGTATAAACTCTACTTCTTTATAAATATTCCATGCCTTGCGTCTTTGGTAAGTATCAATGGCATACTTATTACTGTAAACAAAGTCTCTCATTGTTATAGTTTTAATTTTACTTTTCATAATTATCCTTTTTTAATTTGTATACCCTTATTTTATAACAACTGTTTAAATAATGTCAAATCGTGACATAAAAAAATCCCCCATCAGTAATTGACAGGGGACTTTATATTTATTCCTTTTTGGCGAGTTCCATTTTCAGAATATTTATTTCATCAATGTGCCGTTCCACTATTTCCTTAATGCTAGCCTTCACCGCTTCCATGTCTTTCAAGGATTCTTTTACCTCTTCCAACATGTTCTTTATTTCGCTTATTCCTTGCATCTCTTCTTGATGATTATAAAACTGAGTATCGAACTCTTTCCTAGCGTCCGTATCCATTTTATTAAGCTCCATTTATTATTTTTTATGAGGCATGTTCCACTCTGTAAGAATATGTTCAACAATTTTTACGGCTCGTGGAGTTGTGAGTTTTACACCGATTGGTGTTTTCATAATGTGTTGAACTAATCTTGCTTCCTCTTCCGCCACGCTTCCATCTTCCCTTACTAACTTAAAATCTAAGCTCATTCGTTTCCTTTCGTACTTTTATTATACTATCGATATAGACTAATTATACTATTAGTATACAACTAGTATAACAAATTGACACCCTATGTCAAGTAAAAAACCCCCAAGAAAGAAGGATAAACAAATTTCTTGGAGGCTTAAACTATTTTGTGAGCAACTCTAAATTACAAACAAAATGACATATCGAGAACAGAAAGGGAGAACTAATCTCTACTGTTCTTTGTTCGATACTATTTAAGTATATCATAGTTTCTTCCAAAGTCAAAAAAGCAGGAATAAATAAAAGTGATATATCTTTATTAAAGGAGAAAACCCCATCTAAATGTTTACCAAATAAAACACTTGGAGGAGATGAGGCTTTCAGAAAATTATTCTACCTCGTGGGTAGTACCTTGAATTGTAAGCTCTCTTAGAGTGTTTAGGTTTACCATTCTATAACCTTTTTTGATATTGTCAAAGATACCTACTAGACCATAGTCATCAGGATTGTATTTTAATCCCTCGCCTGTAGTGTATTTGTGAACGCCTGTTCTACCTGTTAGACTTCTATCTTCACCATTCTTTTTAGTAAACTTTACATTTATAAATTTACCTTGACTACTTTTGATTAAGTCGGTGGCTTGTACTCTACTTATTTTTATTGTCATCTTGATACTTTCTTTTTGTATACTTAAATTATAGCACACTGTCAGTAGGTGTCAAGTGTTAATAAGAGTCGTTAAATTTGCTATGGTATTTCAATTCTTTTTCATCTATCTTCTTCCAACCATAGAATGAGTCTAAAGCTTCATGCTCTCTTTCAGTTTCATAAGTCTTTAAAATATCCTTCCCTGCTTCCTTAGAAAATACATACATATATTCAGTGTCCATAAATGTTTTTGTATCAGAGGGTAAGTATGAAACATCTTCCTTCCTTCCGTCTGACATAGTTCCGCAACAATGACAAGCATTATCCCAAATAGTACTCCAAGAATGTTTCAGAGTTTCTTCAACCCACTTCCAACCCTTCTCCTTAAAGGTTTCTTTTAGGTGCTCCCCCAGTCCGCTAGGGTAGCCATCAAAATGATGGTATGTTCCAACCGCCCAATCCTTCCCATCTCCCTCATCTTTTTTCTGAATCATTATCTGTGCTCTAGTGCTCATTTTTTTTATCCTTTAGTTTTCTGTATATTAATATTATAACAGCTATTATAAAATAGTCAAATAGTCAGTTTTACTGTAAGTGATATATCTCTTTAAAATACAGCCTCGGCCCTTCCCTCTCTTTCCAAGGGTTGCCCTTCCTTCCTTTTGTTCCTTCTATTAATATTTTATAACAGTTCTTATAAAAAGTCAATAGCTATTTCTTACTATAACTATATTTTATATTCTCTTTATTCATTCGGCTTAATGCCTTGCTTCCTTCACTTCCTTCTTTTTGTGTACCATGTAATAAGAGACTAAAAGAGCCTTCATCATTTATAGCGTAATATTCGTTATGGTCAATTGGTTTAGTTGTTTCGCTAGGATGAAATACTACATCGGCACTCTTAAGATTCAGCTCATCAATTAGAGCATCCTCTTTGCTACCATATGAAGCAATCATTGAGAAGTTATCAGGTTTCAAATACTCAAGTTCTGCCATCCATCGGATAGACTTAGTATAAGCATAGAATTTAATACTAGGGTATAACTTAGCTACCATATACCATGCCAACATATAATTTTCATTGAAGAAATCACCGCCAACATGAACACGAATATAATCAGCGTTTATTGGTAGACTATTTTCTATTAGAGTATACATCTTATAAGCATCATCTTTATGCTCAAGTAATGAATCAAAATTATGTTTTCTTTGGTTGTATACTTCGTTATATTGTGCCTCTTGAATAGCTGAGAAACATCTAAATTTTGCATGCTTACCATCTACGACTTTACGCTTACCAGTCACTTTATCAGCTACTGCATAAGTATTACAATCTAGAGCCTTGGGACATGAGAAGCCACTAAGCAAGCTAAAACTATATACTCTAGGTTTTTCTATTGGTGACCATTCTTTAATGCTCTTTAGTTTGGCATTAGTTTCTTTACTGAACTTTAACATTGTTTATCCTTTTTTTTATCTATACCCTAATTTTATACTACTTGTTATAATAAGTCAAATGCCTATATAAGCAATTACGATATTCGTAATGAATTGTAGAACTGAATAGTCATATCTCGTAACTTAATCGTATTATATTAACGATATTCGTAACATATGCCCTTCCTTTTGTTCCTTTCCTTCCACTCCTTCCCTCTATTGCAGGTGGGTGGGGGTAAATAAAAAGGTGTTCTCTTCCTTTATAACTATACCATCTACTACAGTACCAACCTTTATTCTCTGCTCTAAGCTTCCATAAGGTATATGCTTCAAGGCTTCCAATACTTCCTCTTTACCCTTGCTTCCTCTTGCTTCCAACTTAATTATATAGTTCATTTATATTGTCTACCTTCCTAGTATACTTTCCTTTCTAAGCAGGTGTAAAATACTTTTGGGTACTTCCCTCCACTGCTTCCTTCCAACACCTCTTATATCGCTTCCTCGCCCTTATATTATATTATGAATCATACTTCCCAATCGTACTTATTTCAAATATAAATATTTCTTTGCTCTTAATAGGTCTCACTGAGTATATATTGATACTTACTATAATAATCTATGTGTTCATTTATTAACTAGGTTAGTTAGTTTCCCTTATCTATTTGGTAGTATTCAAACTCTTTAGACATGTAGGTTTTCTTAAAGTTTTCTTCTTTCAAGTCGCCCAAATAGTTCTCTATATTTTGGTAGTAAGTTTCATGGTCATTTAGTTCCATGCACTTGGAGTAAGTGTTTGTTGTAATTGTATAAGGGTTGTCTATGTCTTTCCTTATGTTCTCTCTTACTTCTTGTTTTATTATGTTCTTTTGTTCTTTACTTAATTCCCTACTCATTTCGCCACGCCTTTGGTAACCTTGTGGGTTACTCTATTATTTTGTTTGTTAGTATATGATAACACAATATTTTCTTTGGCATATTTTTTACCTATTTGTTTCAGAGCCTTCTTATAAGTTAACTCCTCAAATGTATCTATTCTCTTTCCACCTTGTGTTATTTCAAATTGCTTCATTTCTTCCCCACCCTCGAATTTCTATTTTTGTTTCTACCATTTCTTTATATTCTAATTCTATCATACCATTACTTTTTTTATCAAATGGTATAATTCCTTGAAATCTAAAAATCCTATCTAGTTCTGAGTATTGTAAGCTAGTCAAAGTATCTGCTCTGCTTCCAAACATATCAGCTAGACTTTCAATGTTCCATTCCACGAGTTCTTCTATCTTATCTTCCATTGTCATTTTCTGCCCTTTCATATAAACACTCTATTGTTTCTGTTACTTGTTCCCAATTCTGCTTCCTAGCTAGTTCTTCTAATCTAGGTAAACAAGCAATGTATGTTTCTTCATCATGGAACATAGCTACTTCCTCTGAGGTATAACCTCTTTCAAAATATACTCTAATCATTCTCTATCGCCTTAGCTACTCCACTATGTAATTCATAAGCAAAGTCTCTCTCATTCTCTGATGAGTACCATGTGGTACGAATCATATCTCCCTCATCATAAATCTCAATACCAAATGGTCTACCATTATTATTATGTTCATAGTAGACCTTTATTTTTTTATAACTAATCATCATATCCCTCTTCTTCTAAGTCAGGTTCAATGGTCATAAAGCTAGAGTCAATATTAGTAAGTTTATCCCAATCTCTCTCTAGTATTTCTTCTGCTTCTTCTCGGCTATCTGCTTCAATTTCATTATTCCACATAGCTGTAAATGTTACTTGGTATTTCATTCTATACACTCCAATTCTATATGTGTTACAAGTTCAGCAATTCTACATCTGATATCGTGAAACTTATCAAAATTATTTATTCTATCTAGTTCCTTAACACCCTTTAGTCCTACACTCACGCTAACATGGTCAGCTATGTAATCAGTTAGAGTATCATCTACCCATGATAAATGTTTTTCATATATTTTTATTTTTTTCTCATATATTGTCATTTTTTTCTCCTCGCATATTGATACCCCCTCGTCAGCAGTTAGGTCTATCCCATTGTCAATTAAGAATGTAACAGCTTCCTGCCTGTCTTGGAATTTCATTACCTCGCCATCTTCACCTAAAAGGTATTGGTCTCCATTTAGACCAACTACACCATCATCAGTATAGTCTCTTTTTATTATCCATGTTTTCATTGTCTGCCCTCACACCACTCACAAATATGTTCTTCATTCATTTCTATAATATCGTGTGGAATATCACACAGTGTACATAATGTTCTATCCATTTTTTATCCTTTTATTTCTCTAGTAAACTATATTCACTAATCTTGTTAATATGGTTTTCTAATATTTCAAAAGATTGTAATAAAAATTCTTTATCATCTTTATTAAGATATCTTTTATCTAGTGTAGTACGAAAATGTCTTTTTACATATTTTGTATCTGTATATATTTTTTCAGTTTTCATTTTTTATCCTTATGTTTTTTGTATACCTATATATTATCACAACCACTATAAAATGCAAATCTTAGTTTGTTATTATTTTATCGCTTAGTTTTTTGTCGATAATAGTAACCACTTTGTACAATGTCAACTTGTGGTCTTCTATTCATATACCACTTTGCTCCACATTCTTTACAGTATTCAAACATGCTGTTCAGGTCTCTCTCTTCCAAGTCTTTGCATATATGTAAATAGTTAGGCATGACTCTTAGTCTCTGAACAGGTGGTTTTCTAATCCCTCTATTCGTTTCTCTAATTCAATTCTCTCGCCTGTCATCTTGGCAATTATACTATCTAGGGTATCCATTCTTTTTTCATCTTCAGTTACCCTTTCCAATATTGCCACAAACCATTCAGAAACACGATTGTTGTTTTGAAACAAAATAACTAAGTCTGCCTTTAGTTGTAATAGCTTCTCCCCATCTTCAGCAGTTGGTTTGAATTTTGCTTGATACTCTTCAAATTTATTTTTATCCATAATTGATATATTTATCCTTACTTATATTTTGTGTGAAATCTCCAAGAAGTTGCTGACTTCTTATTTTCTTTATTTAGAAACTCTATAAACAAATCACTATTTATTACCTTATCATATTCCTCAATGTTAGTATCCCTCAGCTTAGAAGCATACTCTCCTGCATATCTAAGTTTACCCTGAGAATAATTATGAAGGCATTCCTGACACCACATAACTGACTTCCCACCTCTTGTTAATTTATAACCCTCTACCACTGCTCTGCTTCTGCAGTCAGTACATTTATGTCTTAGTCTACTTTCCATGTTTCCCATAGTTACCCTCGCTTAAAAAATGGTGGTAAATCTTCTTCATCATCTTCGAAATCCAATAACCCTGTCTCTTCCATCTGCTTGATTTCTTCCTCTAGCCTGTTCATAGGTTTTTTATCCCAAAACTTTCTAGTTCTGCCCAACATCATTACAAGAGATGCAAACCCACTATGCCTTGAATCAAACTTAAGTGTTTCAAACAATAAGGCTAACTGCATACTTTGTATATTTATTTTCTCTTCCATCTCTACTGTTCTGTCAAACCTTTGTTTATTTACCTTTTGAAGTTTAGCAGTCTCCTCTTTCAGTAGCTTCAACATTTTTTCTAAATCGTCTTTTGTCGGCATTGCCTCTCCTTAGTTTGTAAGTGGGAGTATAAACAATAAAATACCCCCACTTCTATATATTCTATACTAATTCTAGTGCAGTGTTAAATGCCCTTGCCTTAGCTTCGGCTCTTCCACCAAATAAAGTAGTACCACTTGCTGTGTGTCCACGTCTGTAATCTTCTGTTTCCACAACTGCATTGTAGACTGCCCAAGAGGTGTTGGATAACTTAGGAAACTCTTGGTTGAATACATCTAGTCTTTCCTTAGCATTATCTTTAATCCTGTCCACTCTACCCTGTCTCTTTTGCCATTCTTCTTTCTGCTCTTTCTTATCAGTTAAGATACGCTTCCACACATTTGAGGGTACGTCATCTGCAGATATGTTAGCTGAAAGTTTCAATCTTGTAGGAGATGAAGCAGTTGGATAAGCAGAAGTTAGTATTTTTTCTACTTCCTTACTCTTTAATCTCGTCTTAGTCATAGTATCCATAGCACTTACAACATTCTCTTGTGTTCTTGCCATCTGATTGAAGATGTCTAAATAGAATGAAGCATCAGTTTGAATTGACCTGTTATGTCTTAGGTTTACAGAAACCTTACTACTTTTTAATCCTGTAATCAAAGTGTTCTGACAAACTACCCTAACAGGTGTGAAAGCAATACTCATTGCTCCTGTTCCATCTCGGTGGTCTGCGACCAACCAATATAGTTCATGGTCTTCCCCTGCAATGGTAGAAGTACCTGCGTCCATAGTCAAGAATATCTTTTCCCCATTTCCTATAGCACCAACAGTCTCTATTGGAAACTGCTCTGAAATTGGGTCTAACATCTTTCCTAGTTCACTAGCCTGTAAACATGTCCATTCTTTCCCCACTGTAGCTAATACTTTATGCTCAGGGTCATCATGTGTAGGTTCTCTTACTACTGCATAAGAACCTGTATCTAATTCAGTACCATCTTCCATCTTTACTATCTGAGGGTGTTTATCAATTCCAAACATAATGTCGGCTTTTTTCATACCCTCTGTCGCTGTAACTTTTTCTTCTTGTGGGAACACTGTTCCTAGTCTGTGCCATGCAGGTTCTCTTCTTCCTACGAACCTATCTCCAAATAAACTTGCTGTCATAATTACCCTTTCTGTTTAGTTATATCACTTGTTATAATTTTATAACACTTATTTTATTTTGTCAAATCAATCTCTTTCTGCCCAAATGATTTCCATGTTGGGTATGTTAGTTGACATTACTCCTGCTTCATTTTCACCCTCATCTCTCATTGGTATTAGGGTAATGCCATTCTCTAAAGTAATTTGTATTGGTCGGTCGTACCAATTTTCCCAATAATCATCAGTCTGCTCTCTAGTAAGCCACCTAACATCTGTTATCTTTTGACCTACCATGTATTTGTTTAGTATATCTATATTTTTCTTACTCGGTGTCATCTGTTTCATCTTCCCATTCATTTAGTTTTGCTAACAGTGTTTCTGCTAGTTCTGTTCTTCCTACGTAAATGCCCTCAGAACCATCTGCCATCTCTTCTTCGCCACTTACCACAGGTTCGTTATGTTCTATCTCTTCATTCAACCAATTTTTGAGTCTTTGATTGCCACCCTTGTTGAAATAGTTTATTGAATTATCTTCTTTACTCATCTCTTACTCCCCTTCATCTCCTCTTCTGTGTAATAGTCAAGTGTATCATAAGTTATCCCAACCTCAGAATTATGGTATTTTTGCATCATTCGTAATACGTTTTTAGCTTGGTCATTAGATAAATTGATATCGTGGTTTTCTTTAGCATTTACCAAGACATCATCTATTGTCCAAATCTCACAAATATACTCATCATCTTTATACATCTCATGTGTTTTTCTTTTAGTACAATTCATTACTTATCCTTTCAGTTTTTTATTAGTTACTATAATATTATAACAGTTACTGTAAAAAGTCAAATCATAAGTTTACACATTCGTTACAAGAAAAAATAAAACACTTAGTATAATGTCTAGGGCAATAATAAAGTTGCTTCCAAACAATAGTTATAGGGGAATTGATTTGATGAAAATATCAAAAATAATGCATGAGTTATCTGACTACTTAAATGACATGGAGATGAACTCTAGTTTTAAAGAATACAAAAATATAGAACATATAAAAGACGACTGGCACTGTAGAAAGTTTAAAGACCTCTAGCGTCTTCCTTCCTTCTGTTCTTCAGGCATATCTAAAGCCTTCCTCATCTTAATGGTTTCTTCGAGTACCTCCTCTGAAACTATACGTACCCTTATAGACTCGTCCTTTATGACAACTGTCTCTGAGAATAGACTGACACTTATATCTAGTATGTTCCTAGAAACTTGAAGTATCTTCCAATTTATAGCAGTTAGTATAAATGAAAAAAGTAATATGCTAATAGAGAAAAGAATTGTTAGGTTATCAGCAACTTCATTTAAAAATTCTATTAACATACTAGTATGGATATTCTACTTTCTTTTCGTCTGTCTTTTTAGGATTTTTGTTTAGTTGAATAACATCACTGTTTGCCAATCGTTCCAACTCTTTAGAGGCTTCCTCGTTCTGCTCATTAATAGTCTTAGGTTCTTCTGCTTCCTCTGACTCTTCCTTAGCAAGGTGTTCTTCCTCTTGAATAATCCACTGGTCAGCTACGTTTGAAAGTTCCCCTACTAAAATCTTATCCCACTTTTTATCTGAATGAGTTATAGGTGTGTCCGAGAGGAAACCAATATGGTCTTCCAGTTCTTTCAGATAAGGCATTCTTCCTTCCCAAAAACCCCCTCCACCCATGATGACTTGAAGTTGTTTGCTTCGCTTATAAACCTTTTTTACATTATCTTTGGTTATTTTTACTATACCAAGATAGTGTAAAAGTAATCTAACTGCTTGTTCTATCGTTGTTGGTTCGCTTATTTGCATCTTTTCTTTCCTCTTTATCTAAAGATATGTCTATATCTCTTGTTAGTTTATCAAAAACTACCTTCTCTTGTATAGAGTCTTCCAGTAGTAATCTATATATTTTTCTTGTTAAGTTATATCCTACTGGCTCACTGTTCATCTTAACATAAGTTTGGCAACACTCTCTCATCAAGTATAACTCAGAAACTGTAAAGTCCATTTCAGTCATCTGCATTGTGTTGGTAGGGTCTGTTGTCATAAGAACTGCTATACCAATTCTTTGAATCATCTCAACTGGAACAGACATTCCTGCAGAAGGTAATACACCTCGAGCAGGTAATTGAATTGTTCCACTCTCTCTATCGTGTTCAATTAGTAGGGTAAAGGTATCACTCAAGAAAAGAGCTTCGTTCCTACTAAGACTTAGAGTTTTGGTTTTGTTTAGTTCGTATTCCATTTCCGACTCACTCTTAAAATCTTCATAGTGGTCATTAGAATCCATCATAGTATTTCTCTCCAGTTCGCTTTGAACATCTCCTACAAATGTAGTATATCTTTTTGGAACCTTGTTTTGATGCCCACGCTTCAACTATAGGTGGGTTAGTATTATGACCTTTGAATATACAAGTAATGAACTTAAACAATCTAATCATAATCCTTTCCCTAATATATTATACTAGTTTTATTAATCTTCTCTGCCTCTAGAAGCCGATTGCTCTAGTTCTATTATTCTTGCTTTTAAAGTATCAATCTCCTCTATCATCTTAGTTTGAGATTTCATGATGTCTTGATAATATTCTCGTGCCTCATCAGACATTTGGATTAGGTATTGCATTATGTTGGCCATATAAACCCTATTCCTACGCAAACCAAATAAATCACAAATAGGAACCACAGAATTTTTAATCCATCTGCCCAAGTTACTCCTGTGTCAGGTTTCTTGGTTGGTTCTTTTTTAGTAGTTGGTTTTAATAATTCTTCTATTGACATGTTTACCCTTTAATATAAATATACTTTAACTATATCAAAATTATACTGGATAATCAAATCAAAGGAATCTAACCTTATAGTGTAGAAACGCTTTTCTGAGGTCAAGGTATGCGGGCCTTCCAATAAACTCTTCCACTGCTTCCAAGTACTTCCCTGCAAAGTGCTTCCCGTGATGGTCTGCGTTGCTTCCATTGTAATTTATTACATGAGACATTTCATGAACTATATAAGGTAGAGTCTTTGTTACAGGAAAGGGTAGAGAGATGGTGTCTTTAGTTGCATACACTAAGGTATGCCCATCTTCTATTAGCTGTGGTGTGGGTATCTCTGCCCACTGTGAAATTTTATCTATAGTATCTTCTACTTGCTCACGAGTTAGAATGTCTATATTCCCCCAGAACATACAAGAGTCCTCAGCATTATATAAACGCTTCCTTTGGTAGTCTCTTACATGTGTGTTTGGTATATCACCCATCCAACTCTTTTGCATTATTTCTTCCTATACTTTGCAGTCTTCCTTGCTATCTTTTTGGGTTGTGCAGATACTTGCTTCCCTTGTTTAGTGGCCTTCCTTTTAGCCCTTGTAGAAGCTCCGTACTCTTGTGGGGATAATGCTTCCCTTGCTTTTTTAGGTAGGTATCTTTCTCCGGTCTTTCCACTAGGCTTCCCCGACTTGGTTCCCCAGTCTTGTTTGGTCCATTTGTCCAAAGAAGTCTTTCCCGTCTCCTTACCCTTGTATCCTCCACCAGCTTTCTTATATCTCTGTACGGCTAGCTGTGCTTTACGAGCTGACCATTGTCCCGGCTTTCCACCTTTGCTTCCAGCTTTGACAGATGATTTTATTCTAGACCACTTCTTGGGGTCACGTCTTTTAGTAGAAGCCTGTTTAATTATATCAATAAATATATTTTTTGCATATTCTAAGTTATTCATTAGTCCGTTCCAAGCCATTTTTTTATTCTAGGTGTCGTAGCTAACCATGCTAGTACTATTCCAAATGTTACCGTTCCAATCAGTAATATAAAAAAGTTTACCTCAGTATATCTACCTAGACCAACTAATACAGCGTCCTCTATAAAATGTAGGGCACTAACAATGAGTGTAATTGAACCAAACTTTTTCACAATATAACCTCTTAAACCCTTATAAAATTTACCCTTAGAGACTATAATAACCATGGGTGCGAGGGCTATTTATAGTTGTCGTACCCACCATAATTTCTTGTATCACCATAGCCACTTATTCCAATGGTCTTCAATACATCGTTAAACCCATTGTGGTCAGACATTATAGTACGCATCTCATTCTCTATTATAGCATCTCTCTTCTCTAACTCTGCCACATTTTTTTCTAATTTTTCAGATAGTTCTACAACCCTTCTGGTTGCTTCCATGTGTTGGGCCTGAAGCTCTGCTATATTTTTTGCAGACTCTTTTACTGTGCTATCCATCTGAGCTATATACCATATTATTCCAAAGGCCTGTACTATTATTATAGCAATAATTCCTACTGGTAGTTTAATATCTGCTAGACTTGTACTCATATTCTTCCCCTACTACTTATTTACTTTATACCATACAATACGTGCTAATCCTATAACACCTATCACTACTGATGTCCAAGATACTATCTGAACAGTCATTATGTCTTCCCCCAATCCATGGCGAGATAAGTCTGCCATAATCCCACCAAATAGTATTAGTGGTATTGGGAACCATTGTTTTATTATACTCATTAATCTTTTTTCCCCCTCATCCCAAATACTGACCCTGTTAGTAATGCTCCGAAACTAATGTGGAAAATACCACCATTAGTTAGAGTAAAGGGTTCGTGTCTATTGACACCTTGAGATGCAACTTTAAGATATTCTATTCTTACCATAGTGTCTTCTAGTCCAGAAAGAGTTTTAATGTACTCAGCTGGGTCGGGTCGAGTTAGTCCTATGTAAGATGGTACTATCACAAAATCAAAGAGGCAGATAACCACATATACAATAAGGGCTGTCCACCTCCAATAATTTGTCATAACATTTTTATTCTGGTATTGATAACTTCTCTATGGCCTTTATAGAAACCTTAGAAAAGTCTTTTATTTCTTTAACAATCTGGGTCTTTTCATCGTTCGTAATTTTACCATCCTTTAGAGCTGAACTTAGAGATTGAATAATATCCATTCCTTCATCAAGTATTACCTTCCCATCATCAGCAAGGCCTTTATTCAAATTATAAAAAGTTAAACCTAAACTTATTATTTTCATTGGATTCATAGTTACCTCCTAAGAGCAACCACAGTTACCCCCACAAGGGCAACCAGTCATTTCTTCCATATCAATTAAGCACCCATCACACTCGCACTCACAAAAGCAATCAAAGGGTTCACAAGTGCAATCCCCTGATTCATTACAAGAACAACTTTGTTCTGTATTATCTAATACCATTATTCGCCCTCTAGTACTTTCATTCCAAGGGCTATAATACCCCCAGTGCAGCCTGTGGCTATCTCATTCATTCCGTAATACAACCCTACTGCGGATAGTATTCCTAGAACTATTATAGATAAAAATATCTGTGGCCTTAATTTGCCGAACATAATGTACTCTCCTTTGTTGTTAAGCTAGTCCGTATGCTAATACTCTAACATAAACTGCTGATAAGTCTGTTGTGTTAGCAACTTCGTCCAAAGCAGCTGCGTCAGCACCAGCTTCATAAATTTCAATTTTTTCATTACTGTAATCATATTGAGCTACGTAACCTGATGATTCAGTATCACATACAACCATATGTATAGCTGTAAATCCTAAGTCTCCAGCACTTACTGATTCCCCACCAGTTGGGTATGAGTCGTCAAACTGTATTCTTTTTATGGTGAACTTACTTGCAGTTCCACCACTAATAGCAGCTCCTGTGTGAGCACCACTTGGTGTTGTTATTGTTATTGCCATATTTAGTTTCCTCCTAAAATATAGTTAGTTTATTTTACCTACCTATGGTAGTTGTCCGTTTCCTATTACAAATGCTCTTACGCTTGTTTGTAATGCTAGGTTACCACCGTTTTGTACTTCTGCAGAAGCAGCTCTGTCGCTTACTACTGTTGAAGTATGACATGACACGCTTGCGTTACTTGGTGTTACCAACAGCCATTTAGCTGCGGCTGCAGCATTGT
>Ga0209337_1001489_pt1 | contig 17711 bp, 27 predicted proteins | sample LinPmetageLP53_FD_184044 | JGI IMG/M metagenome (GOLD analysis project Ga0209337, IMG submission 184044) | Marine viral communities from the Pacific Ocean - LP-53 (SPAdes) (version 2) | ecosystem: Environmental > Aquatic > Marine > Oceanic | place: Pacific Ocean | collected 2010-02-08 | reverse complement strand
GGCTGCGAGGTATAGCGCAACAACGCCTCTTTGCGCTGCTCTGAGATTTCGTCCTCATAGCCGAGCGCAGCGTTCACCTCATGGTTAATCTTTGCTAGGATTTCTTCGTCTTCAAGTTGTGCCATTCGTTATTTAGTGCTCATCTTGTTTAATAGTTTCTCGTCGAATACGACGAAGTTGCGGGTTCCACTACCTACCCCACGACTTCCCTGATCTAGATACCTAATTCCTGGAAGACCTAATTGATTCAACAATTCAGAAACTTTTTGATTAACCTGACCTCTGGGATCACCAAGATCACTCCGCAAATCCATCAATTCGTCATATCTATCCGCAGCGGTTCGTCCAACATCAGATTTATATTTCCTGTACATTCCGTGGACTTGATCTTCTTGCATGACCTTAGCCAACATACTTAATTCACGGTTGATACTTTCTATCTCATCAAAAGCGCGTCGATCAAAAATTTGATAAAGTTTTTGATGAACGGTTGAACCTGTCCAATTTTCAAAAGTATCTGTCGCCTTTATCATCCCAGCATAAGCCTGATTCGCTAATTGTTTTAGCTGTGGGTCTTTTAAGGTTTCAGCGGCATTTTTAAATGCTTGCTTTACAAAATCCGGCTGTTCATCTAATGCTGAATCCCAATCGAACATTTTTTCAATATCACTGTCTGGAATGTCCAATTCGTAAAATGCAGATTTTTGAGGAATGTTCTCTAAGTCGCCAGCGATCTTTCCAGCTCTTTCGACTTGGCCCCTGTTATATCCATTTTCTATTGTGAAATTAGAGCGAATTTCTTTCGGAGTTTCGTGCATCATCGCGCTTTCCCAAACTTCCATGCCAAAATAATCTTCACGCAATTCGGCGATCTTGTAACGCCGCATCATTTCGTCTTCAGCATCAAAATCACGCGGCGAATAACTTTTCGCAACGTCTGGATTTTCAGCAAAGTAAATTCCATGCCCATAAGCTTGAGCACCTTCGCCAGTGCCGACTTTAGAAAGATCAGGGACACCGGATTCCCATTTATTCGGTGTACCGTGAAACACGGGGCCACCTAACATTCCTGAAGGAACAGGATTTTTTCTGGCGTAGTTCCAATACATCAAACTTGGAATTGCCGCAGCAGTTGCTAACAGACCCTTTTTAACTGCTGCACCACCAGGGAATACATCAGCCGGGGCTAACTCAAAACCCGCTGACGGGTCTTCGGTTTGGCGACCTAAGAAAAGCGAGTACGGCTCAATACCGACCTTATCAGCAGCAAGACGCTGTTGGTACTCGGCCTGTTGCCTCGCTTGTTCTGCCATGTTCTGCTGGTAGAGCTGCTGTGCGCCGGACTGATTCTGGTGATAGTCCTGAACTTGCTGTAGCAGCGGCAACGGCTCTTCTTGCGCCAGTAGCGGTCTACGGCGTTGTGCGAGGAACGGTTGCGTCATCTGATTTGCTACGCGAGAAGACCTGCTTGAGGTTTTCTGTTATTCATCGCAAGTGGTACGCCTTTCTGCTGTAAGTCCTGGCGCATTTCGGGGGTGATGTCGATGTACCAGAGGTTCTGCTCCTCACCTCGCCAATCAAACTCTGAAATCCGTTGCGGCTCCACCCCGTACTTCTTCAGGAACTTCTTAGCGAACTGCGGAATCTTTTTGTCGTAGAGTTGTTTGTGGAACTCGCCTCCGACTTGGAGGTCGAGGCCGGAAAATGTTTTTGAATTGGATTCAATTTCTAGTTTTTCTGCTATCCAATTATCTGCTTCTGCCCTGGTTTCAAAATTCCTAACTGAAGTTTCATTTTTATCGAATACTTCAAATACTTCGTAATCGCTGTCGAAGTTAATCCAGTACCCAGATTCTTTAATAGCATCAGCTCGGGTTTTTTCCGAGGAAGATTTGGGAACCTCATTAACAATTTTTTCGGCCATTTCTTTGCCGACATAATCAGCGAGGCTTTCTGCTGAAAGGCGATTGAAAACCGAAGGGGTTCCATTTTTTTCTACGACTACAATATCGTAAGTGTCTCCTGTACGAACGGCCTCTATTGTTTCAACGTACTTCGCCAGGTTGTACCTATCCGCTTGTACATCACCGGAAGTCCAAGTGATGCGATCTACGGAAGGATCGTTGATGCCTTCCATGAGGAAGCGTTTAAAAGAGAGTTCATGCCAGTCTTTTTTGAAAGGTGCGTCGGGGACTTTTCCAGACGAAAGAGACATTGGCCTTAAATCATTTCTAATCGAGTTACGTTCTCTTACTAATTCAGCTTGTTTTTCTAAAAGAATTTTTTGCTCTGGCGTTGTGTATTTCGTAGTAGATAACTTTCCATTGCGATCAATGTGGCCAATAAAAGCGTAATCACTGGCTACATTTTGGTATTTATCAGCAAAATTAGTGCCGCCTTCTGGATGATTCGAGATCATCACGTTTAACCCTGATGTATCTCCATCCAACTTTTTCAATAAACCGACATCATTATTACCAGCGATCTGCTGATTACTGGCCCTGATTGCTTTTTGAATTTCAGTAAGTCGGTTTTCAAGAGCTCGCTTTTGGTCGTTATCAACGTAACCCTTTTTCTGCCCTGCCTGATGCCAATCAGATTGGAATTCTTCTGCGTGTAACGCTCTGACACCACCGACATCGCGTTTGTTGGTACGGATGTGGGCTAGGACGTTGGGTTCATCCCAGTGGCCGCTTTTGTATTCAGTAACATCTTTGGGTGGATATTCTTCTTGGTATTCCCTGACGTAATTTGTGCGGTATGTAGGGTCGTAACCCTTGCTTTTCATCCATTCTGTAAATGACGGAGCACTGTCCCCTTGCGATGGCAACTGCACTAGAATCTCTTTCGGCCCTTCGCCGCCTGGGAGGTTTAGGTTTGCTTCGTTGCCGTATTTGACTAAATCGCTTGGCTTAGAATCGCCGCCAAAAACACTATTTACAACAATCTCGCCCCAATCTTCGTTTTCCAATAACTCAGGAAAATTTGCCTCAAGAGCATAATAAGCATCAGGGTTATTTACTAAGGTCATTTCTAAATCGCCGGGAGTATCAGTAGCCATATTTGCAATATTTAGAACTTCTGGAATTGCATACGGACTATCTAAGTTGACCTCTCTTGCGGAACTTAAATCACCCTTAACTGTCTCGGTCAGCTCTATCGGGTTCCACATCGAAACCACTTCTTCTTTCGTAAGCGTACCGGGGGCTTCTTCGAGCGATTGAATCAGGCCCGTCTGCTTCGCCTCTTTCGTTGCACCGGGTTCTTTCTTCAGGTGTGCCAGGTACTGCTGGCTTGTGCCTTTGCCGGGAGCCGTGGTCAGAGCTTTACCTGACGGCGAGTAAAAGCCCATCTTGCTAGGACTGCCCATGCCCAACATCAGGAACGGCGCTAACTGCTCGTCGGTCACTTCAGGGATCGACAGCGGCCCCAACCCCAGATTTTCAGATGCCTGAGAGACTGCCTGACTCAATTGATTTGTTTGAGGCGCGATCAGGCCACCGGCCTGTAACGCGGCATCCTGAATAAAAGGCGTGGTCGGGTTTATCGCACCGAGCGCAGCCACTGGGTTGCGGGTACGCGCAAACTGCTGCATCCCCTGAGTAAACTGATTCCGCAAACGTCCAGGGTACTCCTGAACGTAATCCCAAAGACTTGGCATCTATACGATCCCTAACGCCGGGTATTTGAGGTCTCCTTTCCACATGGACTCACCCTCGGGTGACGCGAAACGCAAGGACATGGTGGCATAACGAGTTGCTGCCATGAGATCGTCGCGTATTGGTACGATCTTTCCAGCCTTACGGTGAAACATTCTTAATTCCTCAAACCAATCAGATTGTGTCGAGAACACTTTGAAGCGTCCTGATTCCATTCGTTGCAGCATATCCATAATTCCGACTTCGATACTGTTGCCGCCCTTCTTCTCCCCCATCGCCGGAGGATTCGTAAAGTGCTCCGGTAGGAGGTTCACGCCGTGGCCCCGGTACTGGTCGGCCAAGCCGGGGTTACCCATCGAGTCGCGACGGTTACCGTCGTGCGGCCAAGCGTAGGAGATCCACTTGGGTCGCGTATTAATCGCCGTAGCGTGAACCGCTGGTGTCGCCTTCGACTGCCTGTAAGTGTCGTAGACGTAAACAATGTCCTCGTCTGCGTCATACGCGATCCAGACTACCGCTGTCGGGTGATCCCACCCAAAATCAATGCCACCGAGTCGCTGGTACTCCTCCGGGATCGAAAAAGGATCTACCAAGAGTTTTTCTTCCGGCACGGGGAACACAAGACCGCTGCCGATCGTGGGCCGACCGTACTTCCGCATCTCGCGCTCATGCGGTGGATACGCCGCAAGGATCTGCTCCATCACGGACTCCGTGAGGTGTCCGGGCTTACCCTTCACAACTGTCTTAACTTTCTCGGACGCATCGTCCCAAGAGCCGTGCGTCAGGCTTTGCCCTGGTCGAAGGTCGTTAAAGAACTGTGCCGTGGTCTCGGACATCCCGGACTCCGGCGTATAGGTCATAAAGACCGTACCCCTGCGGTCTAGGGTTCGTGTCACGGCTTGCGTATAAATCTCGCGAGGCGGTTCCTCGTCCAGCCAAATCAGGTCGCATGAGCGACCCATCCAGACCTCATTACCCATGTTAAAGGCTTTAAAGTAGACGTAAGATGTTCCACCTGAAACGTGCTTGACGAGCGCCATCGCAGTGGCGTTCGGCACACCCGGCTTTCGCTGGGTCTCGATGATGCAGTGCTTCGGGATCATGCCCGTACCGAGCGCCTGAGAGTCTCCAGGCGTTCCCAGCAGCTCCGCTTGCACAATGTCGCGCACGGTTTCTGTCGAGACACCGCCACACCATGCGGTGATGGGTTCGTTAAAACGGCGTCCGGTATACCAGGATGGGTAATTGCCCGTCAGACTCGCCGCAACGAGAAATGCGCCCACTCTAGTCTTTCCTACCCGGTTACCGGCACATAGAACCGACTGCGAAGCAGTCGAAGTTGTATCTATGAACCGTTCCTGAAAAGGATAAGGATCGTACTCTTCGAGCTGGTTGAACTTTTCGCGTTCGCGAATGAGTTTAAGCAGTTCTACTTTTCGTTCTAGGACTTCTTTTGAGTCTTGGTTGACGAGCCTTGAGGATCTTTTCTTCATCTTCCCAGCGTTCAGCCATTTTAGGTTTGTTTGCATACATCCAGCGCCGTTGTTTTTGAGACTTAAATGGCACTAGGAAGTTGCTTCCGCGCTCTTAACAACCAGAAAAAATCTGACATTAACCAAAAAACTCTTGGAGGCGTTTAAGAGTGGCTTCATCCGGCACCCCTTTATAGTGATTAGCAAGGTAAAGATTTTCCCCTGATTCCCCTTCAAGGTATTTCAAAATTCTTGCATCACTGCCTTTATCCTCAGTGAGGTGTGCGAAAAACAATGCACGTTGGTCTTCTGGAGAGAGATCTAAAACGGTTGGCGCTTTTAAGATATTTTCGGGAATTCCCCCTAAAATATTTTTTAGACGGTTTTTCGCGGTTGCAAAGGAGTCATCCGTAAACTGATAAATGCCTTTAGCGGTTGACTCTGGGTTTCTTAAATTTCGTCCGTAGCTACTTTCGACCCCAGAAACGACACGCGCAAAATCATTAAGTTTAGAAACATCTCTACCCAACCGTTTGCTCACGCTGTTCAGGACTTGAGAACTAAGTGTTTTTGGCCTTCCTGTAATTTCTAGGGCCATTTGAGGATTTGAAAATTCAAGTAGTCCTGTGGTTTTTGGTTTTTTATCGTTAAAGAGAAAACCAAAAAGACCTCTCATTTCAATTTAGCGTTGTGGGAACTTCATCCTCGATTTCATCGTCACCCAATAGACGCGCTAGTTCCTGGCGCAGTTCTTCAGTGCTTCTCTCAATCTGTCTGACCTCTTGCTCGATCTTCTCGGTCGGCTTCATGCCGCCACGGTCTGCGATGTCTTTTGCTGCCGCCAGACGCACAGTTTCGCTGTTGGCGTTTTTTGCGAGAAAGCTGATGGTCAGCATTGCTTCGGGTACTTTGTCTCGCACCGCGTCTTTAAGGCGCTGTTCGATGATTTCCGAGTACCGGCGCTTTAACTCCCACCCTTTTTGACAAGCCGAGTTCTCTGAATATCCGGCTTCGATACACGCTTTGGTCGCGTTGCCGGATTGGACGTAGAACTGGATGAATTTTTCTTGGCGTTCGTCGAGTTTTCTCATATTTTGGTAAACCTAATTACTTAATTTTCCCCCAGAATTTGCACGAAAGACATTCATATTCATTCTAGAAAATAAAAAGGGGGTGGGGGGGGTCGCCCAATATCGCCCTGTTTTCTGCCTAAATGTGGAACTCTGGCCCATCTTTGCTTGTCCCTAACCTATTTAAGGTTGAGAAAATATATGTAAGTAGTTGAAATAAAACAAATTAATATTAACCGAGCCATCAAAACCTAATGGCTTTACAAATTTAGATTAAGTTTTGAGCAGTCGGTGGGATTTTCAGACTCAAGACCCCCGCGAGGAGTGCGTGTGTGAGCACAAACTACATTGATTGTTGCGTCCCATGGACTCACGGATCGGGCGCTAAGGCTTGATAGCGTAGTGTTGTGCGCGGAGCCGGTATCGAGAAACGACGCAAATACGTCAAGTTTAAAAATACAGACAACTTATAGTTTCGTCAAACATTCTGCGCCTCTTTTTCGCGTTGAACATCATTCCAACGTCCTAACGCATAGCGCAGCTCACTGTCATAAATGTCTAGAATACTTTGCACTTCCTTGAAGTCCGCTTCGTCCGATCTAGACCACCATCGCTTGCCCATGACGTTAGCCTTTTGTGAACTTGTCAAATGATAGTTGGTGCTTGCGGTGCCTATCGCCATCTGAATGATCTGAAGGTAATGATCATCAGGCAGTTTTGAATTCTCTGGCTTGACCTGGCGAAACACAATCTTGCCTAACGTGCTGTTGAGATGCCATTCCTGACCATAGGCTAAACGAGCATAAACACTAGCCTCGTAGTCTAACGTCGCAAGAAGATCAGCGACCTCTTGGTAAGTCACATCAGGCTTGCCACCAGAGCCAAGATGCAGTCCTGCGGACTTCGCCTTCAGCAACTTAAAATGCTCAAGCGAAAGCATCTAACTCAAGCCTCACAAGTTTGCACCAAGACTCAAGCGGCATGGTGACTTGATGATGGTCTCCAAGGTCAGGCCGAAGATCGAACAGACTCATCATGGCGAACCAAGGTTGGCGATCAAGGCGATAGATCAGCACTGGTTTGGGTGGTTTACCACTATCCACCGCTCTCGACGCCTGTAACGCCGTCTGCTGCCACCAGTCTTTGACCCTTGCCGTCCTAGCCCTCTTGCACTCAACGGCCCACCCTGCGTATCCAGGAGGCCATAGGACGTTTAAATCGTAGCCACCGACGGCGGTCTGCTCAAGATTGCGTCGAACCTCAAGACGCAGCTCATCCTTGAGGATGTTCGCAAGTTCCAACTCACCGACCTTTCCTTTTGTCCTGCTGTTTGTCACGAAAGAGCTTCCTGTATTGCGCCCTGGTGGGCGGAAATTTATCTGGACACCCGGCGGTTTCCCAACCGTACTTGACGAAATTCGCAAAGGGCTGACAAGCCAACTCCTCTTGCTTGCATGACTCCCATGCTTCGCAGCCCTTATCGCACGGGCTTTGAATCTTGCTCAAGGCGTCCCACAACGCCTCCTCACCACGATCACACTTACCGCATGACTTGACCCGGCCAGCGCGGAGATCTCGACCAAACGCGAGATGGCTACGACCACAGTCACAGCGACACATCCACCTGACCCCGTTGTTAGTCGATTCAGCATAGGCAATCACTTCGAGCTTCCCGTGGCGATTGCCCTCTTCCCAGATGATTCCTCTCGTCATAGTCATGGTGAAGTGTGGTGAAGTGCGGCGAAAGGTCTCGGGCGGGTGAAGGGTGAAGCGTGTGTATCTAATACACGCTTCACCTCACCCTGCCTTTTGAGTGAAGTAGGTGAAGTACGGGTGAAGTATGAAATCTGTACTTCACCCACTTGGAGTCTCTCTTCGACGAAGCCCCTTGGCTCTCTTTATATGAGGGTGATCTCCAATCACAAGGTTCCGATCTTTGATCCAACCCGAGACATATTTCTTGGCAGTCCCATAGTCGAAGTTAAATTCTTCAGAGATATATTTGCCTAAATACCGATCTCGACCACTCGGACTATGGGAGAACGGATCACCGGCATCCCAACGCCTCGACACCTCAAAGAAGATCTCCTGAATCTGCTCGATACTCAGCTTGGAAGCTGCCGCGATTTCATCGCGCAGTTCATCGCTGATGTCGATTAACAGACCACTCGCCGGATCACGGCGATAGGTCACCATCTCGCCCATGCCAAACTCATTACTCTTCACCACAGCACCATTGATGAGTTCCATTGGGCCGATGGACTCGCCCAGAGCTTTCTCGGCTCTGGAACGCTCGTCATCTGGCACAGGAAACAAAGCGTAAGCCCATCTACAACCGTCTACGATTGCGGAAGATCCTCTAATTGCCGCCCGGGAACTTGCGACACCATCGACGTTTCCGTCTTTCCTCATGTGATGACTGGTGATCACACTTGCGCCTGATTCAGCGCAGAGTTTTGACACACTCGACCAATAGCATTGAGCTGCCGCTGGGTCGGAGTTCACATCAGCCTGTACGACGGCTTGCATGGGATCAATGAGACCTAACACCGCGCCGACCCGAATAATCTCCGAGCAGAGATCTTCCCATGCTGCGGTCATTTGATAGACGCCGCCAATGCACTCAAGATATGCCTTTGTTCCACCAGCGTCAGGCAACGGCACGACGTACAGCTCCTCGAGTTTTTTGTGTTCTTCGGGGTTGATGATCTGGTTCAGCCGCCTATGGATTGCGCTTCGCGAATCCTCGGCGGTGACCATGACCACCGGCCCTTGATCCTTAAGTTCGCCTCCGAAGCACCTTTGCCCCCAAATACCTGGGCCAGCGGCGACTCTCACCGCGAGATCCAGCATCAGGTAGGACTTGCCGATACCACCCATCGAGGCAACGAGACCTACGGTCTTATGAGGCAATACTCCCTCGATAATCCACTCTATCGGCCCGGCATAGCCTTCATAAGCATGAATTCCCCACTCATCTACGTTGAGTGATGCCCTGCCCTCATCCACCAGTGAAGCGTAGTAATCGTCGAGTTCTGCGACCTGTTGATCGAGTCTAGGCATCAATAATTTTCCTGAGATCAAAACACGCTCGTTCAAAGATAATCCGCTCTTCCTCGCAAAGGCCGGGATAGTTATGCCAACGCTTATCCTTAATGATCTGAGCGGCAAACACATTCACGAGGATCGCCGCGTGTCTGGCGCGAATAATCAGCGCCCGGTAGTTCTCTCGGGGCTTCTTGTCATACCGCGTCATCTGAATGTACTCATCTCTTACAAAGAGATCAGACATCTGAAGGCCCACGGCTTCGACTACCTCGGCTGCTCCGCATCCGGCGAAGCAATGAATCAAAAGCATCTTGTCATCTGTCTCAGACACCGACAGTGACGGCCCTCGGTCATCATGCGCCGGACACCTAGCGGTGTACCGGCCATGAGATCCCTTAACGTTTTCCAACTTTGGTAACAACAGATCGATTGGATCAGTCATAAGCAATGCCCTAAAAAAATCCCGCCCACGAAGGGCGGGCAATAAGGAGGAGACGCCGGTTTACGCCTCACGGCTGGCGGTTTGTTCTTCAAAAATATCTGGTCGAGCCAAGCGGAGAAACTGCATCCGCGCCTTGGGGATGCCCTTGTGCCGCCATTCACTGACGGAGCCGGGTTTGATCTCGCACAGTGTTGCTGTGGCTCCAGTACCCCCGATTCGGTCGATGATTTCGTTGGCGCTTGGTGTTTTGCTGTCTGAATTCATCGGATTATTTTAGGTCAGCCTGAATTATTTAACAACCTATCTTTTTTGTTGCAACATTCTGCCTTATATGTGTTAGGCTTGCCTTATGAATAATATTCACGACACAATAGCTGCGCTTTGGGTAAGCAAAAAAAGTTGGCACTTCAAAAAATACGGGGTTTTTCATCCCCATAATTGGTATCACATACACCTCCCGAGCCCCGCCCCGCTTGGTAAAGGTTTTGACAACACCACCGCTATTGGAAGAGCGACCGACGTGGACATCAGGACTGGGTGGGCGGGTCATTTGACCCCGCGCGAAATCAAAGATCGATGGTCACGTCACGGTTCGGTGATTCCCGCGAATCACATGGACAACCACAGGAATGGCACTTCTTGTGCTCCCTTTGAATCAGTTCGTTGGGGTGCGTTATGGGTTAGAAGATACACTAAAGGTTGGACGCCACTTGCATTTCTTGGGCTCGAGTGGTTCGGAGTTAACCGAGCAATCGAGACAAGAAAAGAACACGAAGGCTGGGCGTTTGGTTGCCCTCAGTGGTTCCGCGAACATCAGCCGTAAACAGTAATAAAGCCGAAGAAACCGGCTTAAAAAAAACTTTACTAGCTCACCGTATGAGCTACGGAGAAGAGAAAATGACCAAGCCAAAAGTAGAACAACAAAGAGAAAAATTATGGGACAAATTATTAAACTTTTCCGGGGGGTTGAAATGAGCACCACCTGGAACGAACGTGTCGAGGAGCGCCGTCGCGCCCTTGGCATAACGAAAACTGAACTTGCGAAACGGTGCGGTGTGTCGATCACGACAGCGGCGCAGTGGACAACCGGTGAGATCGACGAAACCAGCGCATCAAACTTCGACAGACTTGCCAAGGAACTTGAGGTCTCAGTCGAGTGGTTGCGCTTCGGCACTCAGCGTTCAAGCACCGATGTTTTGAGCGGATTGACGCAATCACAGAAAGACCAAGTGCTCGCGCAGATCGACGAACTGCGAGCTGAAAATGCGACTGCAATTGAGATTGCGGAAGAACTTAAGAGAGCATCGAACGGCGATTAAACACCTTTAACCACTCAAGAAACCGGCAATCTCGCCGGTTTTTCTTGGCTTTGAGAATCAGGCTTGCCTTAATTATTAAGGTCTTCTATAGTTCTCATCCAACAAAACGCAAGGAGAGCCTTATGGCAATAAAATTTATCAACCCTTCGGAGGCAGTCCAGAAGCAAGGACTCAAGATGCTGGTCTACGGCCCTGCCGGGGCCGGGAAGACCGTTCTTTGTTCGACGGCGAACGAGCCAACGCTGATCATTTCAGCAGAGGCGGGACTGCTTTCAATCAAGGATGCACCAAACTCAATCCAAATTGCAGAGGTCAAGACTCGCAAAGACGTAGAAGAAGTTCTCACTTATTTGAAAACCGAAGGCCCACCGCCTTGGGTTTGTGTTGACTCCATCTCGGAAGTCGCTGAGACCGTCCTCGCTGAAGAGATGAAGAACACCAAGATGGCGATGAAAGCCTACGGTGAACTGAACGCAGTGATGACAGATCTCATCAAGGGCTTTCGCGATCTGCCGAACGCGAACGTCTTGATGACTTGCAAGCAAGCAAGGTCGAAGGATGACTCACAAGGGCAGATGCTTTATGAGCCTGGGATGCCCGGTCAGAAGTTAGGGCCAGCAATCCCCCATTACTTCGATCTCGTCGGCTCAATGCGCGTCTTCAAGGACAACGACGGCAATCTTCAACACTGGCTTCAGTGCAACCGCGACGAGCAGTACGACGCGAAGGATCGCTCCGGTCGCCTTGACCTGTTTGAACAACCCTCACTAGCTTCGATCAAGAAGAAGATCGAGGGCAAGAAAATTTCCACCCCCAAAAAAGCTGCATAGGAGTAGCCCATGAAACTTGATTTAGAAATACCCGAAGAAGAAGAGACCATCACCTTTGAGCCGTTACCGGCTGGGTGGTACTCGGCAAAGATCACCTCTGCCGAGGACGTAACCACTCAGGCTGGAGATGCAGCCGTAAAAATCTCCTTCCTTGTTGAGAACGGGCGCACCGTCAACAGTTGGTACAACCTCGGTCATTCAACTGAGAGAGTGCGGGAGATTGCTGAAAACGAGATGAGGTCAATGGGTCGTGCTGTGGGTTTAGCGCGAGTCGTTGATACCTCAGACGTTGAGGGCCACTCTCTTGAGATTCGGCTAATCCCGGACGGTGAGTTCAACGCCGTCAAGGGCTACCGGCGCTTGGTGTCATCTGCACCTTCCTCTTCCGGGAACGCTACGCCGAAAGGTACAGCACCATGGGCACAATGATCGAGAGTCTGCTCGTTTTGCTGTTGGTCTTTATAGGCTGGGGCGCACTTCTTTGCGTCCCGGCTGCGATCCTTGAATGGTGGCTCAATGAAGACCTTTAACACAAAACGTGAAAACGGTCGCGAGGCTGATGAGGTGTTTAAGGAAATCAAGAAAGAGCTGGCCGTGTGGCTCGACACCGCTCACGAAGAGAGCGAAAAGATACCCGACCCTGATCTTTGGTCGGACTTCGCGATGGGCTTGAAGTATTGGTCTGAAACGCTGGAAATTTTTTCTGAACGCCTCGACATCATCTCTTCAAATGCCTATCAACAAATCGACGAAGAAACTCAACGCGCTATCCCGCGCTAAACGGAGAAGACTTGATGGGAAAAATTATTTCTTGGGAGTTCTTAATTTTAGCTTACGTAATGCTGATTGGGCTCTTTCTTTTGACCGGCTGCGCTGGGTACGTTTCCGCAACTGTCGGTGATCACACCGTGCGCACCGGCTTCCACCTTAACCACGAGGAAAAAACGGATGACTAAAACAGGCAAAAGATTTTTTGGCTGGTTCTACGCGATTGGAACGGCTCTGATCATCGTCATTCATATGAGCGGTTGCGTTGAGGTCGGTGGAGGTAGCAGCTCCGGCACAGCAACGAACGATGCTGATACCACCAGCACCAGTGACCAAGAACAGCAACCCGCTGAGTGAAGAGGCACTCAGCCTGGTGGTCGCGACAAAACTCTTGGCGATTGCCGCTGGGATTGTTTTTTTCCTTGTCGCGTTGTTCGTTTGGGTCACTGTATGAATGAGTTATCTCTTTTCACAGGTGCCGGAGGCGGTGTTCTCGGCACAAAACTTTTAGGCTGGAGAACTGTCGGTTATGTCGAATGGGAAAAATACTGTCAGAAAATCATCGAGCAAAGGATCAAAGACGGCTTCCTCGACGAAGCCCCCATCTTTGGAGACATTGACCACTTCATCAAGTCCGGTGCCGCTAAAAAATACGCGGGATATGTTGATGTGGTTACAGCGGGATTTCCCTGCCAACCATTCAGCGTTGCGGGAAAGAAAAAAGGACAAGACGACGAAAGGAACAAGTGGCCGCAAACGATCCAAACGATTCGTGACGTTCGCCCACGATTCGCCCTTCTCGAAAACGTCCCCGGTTTGCTTAATTCTGGCTACTTCCACGAAATCCTCGGCTCGTTGGCCGAAAGCGGGTTTGATGTTAGATGGGATTGCATCTCCGCAGCAGCAGTTGGCGCGCCACACCGGAGGGACAGGTTATGGATTCTTGCGAAGTCACAGCATCCCGACCCCAACGGCCTCGGATCACATCGAGAGGAAGAGTACTTCCTCCGAGGTCTTGAATCCAATGACGAACAAATCAGTCTCTTTGGATCGGTGGGTCAAGTTCTGGCCGACTCCGACAGTACACGGCAACTACAACCGGAAGGGTCTGAGCAAAACGAGCGGAGACGGTCTGGCGACAGCGGTGAAGATGTGGCCGACTCCGACAGTCCAGGACTCCAACAAGGCGACGAAGCGATGGCGGGAGGATCACCAGAACAACCTGACGGCCGCAGTCTTCAACCCGGAGAAGATGTTCCCCACCCCGACGACCCGAGACTACAAGGGCGGTTACACGACAGAAAGTTTGACTCGGAAGGACGGCAAGTCGAGAGCGATGGATGCCCTACCGAACGCGGTACTGAATGGGAAAGGAGTGGAAACGAGCACTGGTGGTCAACTGAACCCGACGTGGGTCGAGTGGCTAATGGGGTGGCCTCTAGGGTGGACAGACTTAAAGCCATTGGAAACGGACAAGTTCCAGCAGTGGCTGCAACAGCATGGTTGTTGCTGACTGATAAATGAAGACCCCGCTGCCCGAAATTCACTTGAAAAGGCTTGGTCGCTTTGGGTGGGCAGTGGGGTCTTACTCTTTAAGGAGAACCGATGAAGGTTGAGCTCGAAATAGACAAAACCCTGGAGGCCGTAGATCAGGCCATCGTCCAAGCGAACCCACCGAGCGCCCGGAACTATCTCGGAATGTCTGGGGCCGGTGAGGACTGCGAACGAAAAATATGGTATCGATGGCGGTGGGCGTTTCCCGAACACTTCGACGCAGCAACGCTGCGCCGGTTTGAAGACGGCCACCGAGATGAAGACCTGATGGCGAAGCGCCTTCGAGCGGTCAAAGGAATCAAGTTAGAGACCGGCTATGCAGACGGCTCACAGTTCGAGGTCGCTGACTTCAACGGTCACTTCCTTGGTCACACTGACGGCGCAATCACTGGAGTCGCAGTGGCTCCCAAGACCATGCACATTTGGGAGCACAAGTGCGTCAATCAGGCGAAGTTCAACAAGTTGAATAAACTAAAAAGCGAAGAAGAAAAAACGGCGCTTGAACAGTGGGACACGACCTACTTCGCCCAAGCCCAGCTCTACATGGGCTACACGAAATTGAAACGCCACTACCTGACGGTAGCAACACCCGGAGGCCGGGACATCACGAGCTGTCGCACCGACTACGATGCTGCCGCGTTTAAGTTTTTTAAGAACAGAGTAAAGAGTATTCTTGAGAGCACAGAAGCCCCACCAAAAATTTCAAAGAAGTCCGACTACTTTCAGTGTCGTTGGTGCAACTTCTCTGAGACGTGTCACGGAGACAAAGTGGCCCAGGTCAACTGTCGCACCTGTGCCTTCTCGACCCCAGTCCTTGAGGAAATCGCCGGTGCTCCGGGTAAGACCGTACACCGTGGCGCTTGGCGCTGTGAGCGTCATGGGCAGACGATTGGCATCAAGAAGCAACGCCAGGGATGCGGAGATCACATCTTTATCCCCGACCTCGTGCCATTTGGCACTGCCGTCAAGATGGACGAAGATGCTCCCAAGATCGTCTACGTCACTGAGGACAAGAAGGTCTTTGTGAACGCCACCAAGAACGCTTGGGACGCTGACCCAATGGAGTTCACCTCGAAGGATCTGCAACACCTGACCCCCGAGCTGATGTCCTCAGAACAGAAGATGTTCCAAGCAATGGCATCTTTTCAAACGGCTCAGATCGAGTCGATCAAGAAAAAGCCCGAGGGAGATGGTATCCCTTTTGATGATCCCATTCCTTTTTAGGAGACCACCATGCCAAGAATGACTAGCACCCTCGCCTATTTCGACATAAAAAATTCCGGCAAAGGCGACACCCAAGTCGGTCAAATCCTGAACTGTCTAAAGGATCAGGAACTTTCCACCGATCTCACCCTCAAAGAAATCAGCCGCCTTACCGGGCTTGAGATCAACGCTGTCTCAGGTCGCGTGAACGGCATGAAGAGGAATGGCTTGGTGTCAGAGGCTCCAAAGCGCCAGTGTCGCGTCACGGGACGCTGGGTAACGCCTGTGGAGAGTCGATGAGCGACCTACGGGGCAAGGACTACCTGACCGAAAAGGAGGCCGCACACTACTGTGGAGTGTGCCTTCGGCAGTTCCAGGACAAGCGCAAGGAAGCCGGTATCCGCGCCCTGCTCCACATGGGCAAGAAACTCTACCGGCGCTCTGATCTCGTCAAATCCATCGAACAGAACGCCTGAAATTTTTTTCATTTAGGGGTTGTACTTTGTACTATATATATGTACAATGTACTCATGGTTAGGGAATGGCCCTGATCTGAGATAGGAGAGAGAAATGAAATCCAACAAGTTTGTTATAGAGCAATTAGGGCGCGACTACGGCTACCTGAAGGAAATCGAGGCTGAACTTAGAACCCGCTCTACCCATCTGTCCGAGGTTATCGGCGACGGTGATCCCGAGCCCGCCTTGGCGCAGTGCGCGAAACATTTGTGCGAGGTTGCCGACTTTATTGATGATCTTTTTTACGCCGACCACGACTACAACCCAAGCGTTTATATAGAGGAGGCAGAAAAATGAGACCACGTTTTAACGGATGCACAATAAAAGACACGGAAACTAAATGCCCTCTTTGTACGCATCGCACAACAAACGGGGGCAATCCGATCTTGCTTGGAGAGGTCATAGAACTTCCTGACCCTGATGAATGGGCTGATGCAATCAAAGCGGGAAAACTAAAAGATAACAACGTCGTGATTGGTGACATCATTTGCATCTCATGTGACCGTGGCGAAGGTCGATTTCATAACCGTAATCAAAAATAAATAGGAGAGAGAAATGACTTATTCAGTAAAAAACGTGAAGACCTTTGACACCCCTGATGGTGGTGGATACAACGCAAGTTTCTACTGCGGGAAAACCAAAGTCGCCAACATCCATGATGGCGGTTTCGGTGGATGCATTGAGTACGATTGGACGAATCGCGAAGTCGAAAACGACTTCTACGCTTTTCTGAAGACTACGAAGATTCCTGACTTTGAGTGGGATCAAGAGAAAGGTGGGTTTGTCGATATTCCAGATAAGTTCATCACTCCCACGGATGATTTGTTTGTGAACAATCTCGTAAATGATTTCCTTGACATGAAACTTTTGAAACGCGCCTTGAAGAAGGATGTCCTTGTTGTCAAATACGACGAAGGAACGGTTCATTGCACGGGAGACAAACCGACCCCTGAACTCGTCGCACGATATGTTGAAGCACTTTCGGGCGAGGAGGATAAGAACATGGGCATCCTGAACAGTCTCCCATTTGACGAAGCGTGGGAAATTTGGCGTAACCGTTAAACACAACAGCAAAGACGCAATCACTGAGCATCCCTAGCGGGTGCTCAGTTGTTGCGTCTGGAGAAATGTAATGGCGAAAGAGAACAAGCGTCTTGTGACGCTTATGACGAAACACGGTCTAACCGTGAAAGAGGTTGCTGAACTGCTCTATGTATCACCTGTGACGGTTCAGCATTGGAGAGCATCTGAGGGCGCGGTGGGTTACCGCAATATGCCCAGAGGATACTTGGAGTTGTTGCAAATCAAACTAGGAGAAAAAGATGGCAAACAAAACACAAAAGCCTAACGGCAAGTGGCGAGTGCGATGGGAAGGAGGGAGCAAAACCGTCGATACCAAAAGTGAAGCAGTGTCTCTTATGAAAAAACATTCTGGACGAGAAGAAGAACGCAAGGTCGAGCGCCGTAACGATGGCGAAGCCCCGACTCATGCGGGAATGTTTTTCGGGGACTTCGTGAAGGAGATTTATCTGCCGCTACACGCAGAAAAGAAACCGAGATCGCTGTTTAAGGTGAAGTATCAGCTCGATCATGCTCTTCCCTTCTTTAAAGATTTACGCCTGACTGATGCCCCATATTATTGGGAGCGCAAGTGGGAGCAGTTCAAGAAGGCACGGCTTCAGGTTGTCAAACGCTCGACTCTGCTTGCGGAGTTCTCTACTCTTCGAGCGGTGCTTAACGAGGCCGTTGAGAAGAAGATGAGCCTGACAGTCTACTGCGCGAGGAATCCTTTGAAGGCGGTTAAGTTCACTGCCAACGTGGGCAAAGTGG
>Ga0209337_1001488_pt1 | contig 17712 bp, 17 predicted proteins | sample LinPmetageLP53_FD_184044 | JGI IMG/M metagenome (GOLD analysis project Ga0209337, IMG submission 184044) | Marine viral communities from the Pacific Ocean - LP-53 (SPAdes) (version 2) | ecosystem: Environmental > Aquatic > Marine > Oceanic | place: Pacific Ocean | collected 2010-02-08 | reverse complement strand
CTCTTCATTTGTCATGTCGTAATCATCAGGCATTACTGGTGCATTCATAGCTTCCCATATTAACCAGCACCACATCAATACAAATACTGCTATTGCTATTCCCATATTGTATCTCCATTACCACCTATCCACATAACATCTTCATCTTTATATCCCCAGCGTATGCTATCAACTGTACCATCACCATATTCTATAATACCTGAGCCTCTAGGCATAATACTTTGCATAGTATCTAGTGCGTGTTGTTCTGTACCATCTAAATAATCATCTAGTGTTACTTCCCTTTCAGGTGTATTACCACATCCTGTTAGCGTAGCTACAATCATCAATACAATGATTCCTATTATGCACCATGCTACAACTTGCAATGAAAACTTTTCAGTAGCTTTCTTTTTATCACTATCATAATATGGGTGTTCGTTGATTCTATCATGTGCAAGACCACCTGTTCTTGTTTCTACTTTATCACGAGTATACTTGTACTCTTCATTTAGCTTATCTTTTTTCATTGTTGCTCTCTTTTATTATATCAGGATTCTGCTGAATTGTCTGTATTGTTATAAGATCTTTTAGTTTTGTTGTGGACCAATCATGAGATCTTGTTGTGTATATTACACAAGGAGGTAAATCATCACCTGTAAATGGTTTGCCTATATAGTCTTCTCCTAGTATTCGTATATCAGGTTTCCAAAATTTAATTAGATCATATAACTCATTTTCTGTTTGGTATGTATACACATCGTCAATATACTTTATTGCCATAAGAGCATTGTATCTATCGTACAAAGGTATTACTGGCTTGTATTTACTCTTTCTGTGTAATGAAGGATCTTTTTGTAAAAATATAATAAACTTTTCACAATGTCTCTTTGCCTCTTTAAATGTATTTATGTAACCTGGGTGTAATAAATCAAAATTACCTGCTGTAAAACCTAGCTTTCCTTTATTCATCTTTGTCCTCTTTGTATTTTAAATAATGCTTTTTCTTGTCATCTTCCAATTCTTTTCTTTTCACTTCTTTAAGAATATCTTGATAAGTTAGATTGCCACCACCTGTAGGTAATTTAACATCAGCTGCTACATCTTCAGGATTTAGATCTATATTATCAAGTTGTCTTAGGTTTATAGGATATCCATCATCATCTAACTCTATACCTTCATATCCTTTACCTAACTTTTTAAGCCAATCCTTTGGCATTCTTTTGTCTCGACCAAATACGTTGCCTGATATAAGATAGTAGCAGTTGTAGCAAAGTATCTCCAAATTATCAAGATCATAGTTTTCTCTATTGCCATCCTTCTGTGAAAGTAATATAGGCATTTGGCCGTCAATCACTCTAACCTCATCAAAGCCACAAGACTCACACTTCATTGGTTTTAGATTAGAATTTATAAGTCTTTGCTTTAAATGATTTAAAGGATATTTTTCATGTTTACAGTCGAGTATTTCATCGAGTGGTATCTTATGCTTTCCTTTGGTTTTGCTTCTTGACTTGCCTCTAGGTATGTATGTCTTTATAGTATTGGTTTCATAGTCCCATGCTGAATGTAATTCCAATAATGTTTTGCTTGTTTCACTATCAGTATATGATTCTGCCCATTTCTTATAAGTGTTATATGATACACCTAAGTACTTTGCTGCTTGCAAGTTAGAACGTGTGACTCTCATAGCTTCTCGAATATCTGATTCAAGAATTATGTAGCCCTTCTTTGTTCTTTTTACTTTAGGTGTTCTTCTCATATTATCCCCAATCTTCCATTCTGTCAGCTGAATAGTCTCTACCATCAAATACTTCTTCATCAGTCTTGATTTTAGCTTTGCTTTCTCTATCTATTGTTGGTTCGTTTTTTGGCATACTACTATCATCACCAACCATATTAACAATACACGCTGCTACCTTCTTAGGTTTTTTGTGATACTGTCTAGTCCAGAACTCTGATGTAAAAGCATTTTTATAAGCATCATATACTGAAGATGCGTGTTGCAGGTCAGGCCATTCTGGATTTACAACGTTTTTGCCATCTGCTTGTATTGAGAAATTACCATTTGTACAAACAATTTTTGCACCTTTAAATTTCCTATGTACTACCTTCTTCATTTTTTGAAATTCGTGTTGTCTTCTTTCTATATTCATATTATATAATTTAGTCGCCAAAGGCTTGATTGTTTTGATCCATATCGTCTATACTAGTGATATGATCTTCATATTTTCTATTTCTGTTGTACTGATTCACTCTCCATTCGTCATTTGAATGATCAGTCTTTTCATCTTCAAGCTTAACAAATTCATCCTTTGTAATTTCAACCTGAACATAATCTCCACCACCAGATTGAGGTAAATTCTCAAAGTGTGTGTGGTACTCCTTGATGTTTCCATCAATTAAATCTTGTTTTAAGACCCATATTAGTATTTTCATAATTTTCTCCTTATTTAATTGCAAATCTTTTGTTGATTGATCGAGCTAAATCCATTAGCTTTGTAACGTTAACCTGTGCTGCATCTTTACCATACATAGCTTTAAAGTTTTCTAGTTTGCCGCTATAATTACCTGTTATGAAATAGCTTAGTACCTTGATGCCTCTTGATCTCATGTTTTCAACCTGCTTAGCTGTATGTTTGAAAGCGGATTCTCCATAGTATGTTATATCTTTATTTTCAAAATAAGGTTCGCCGTCACTGAAGTTTATAAAGTATGAATCAGTGCCATTGTTTCCATCCACAATGATATCTTGAATAGCTTCAAAGCATAATCCTTCAGGTGTTACGCCTGGACAGTGGATATATTGAAATAACCTAGTTATTTTGGTTATCTTATCTTTTGTAGAATCATAAGCAATAAATACAGCAGGTTGCATTTTACCGCCACTTACTTCTTCAGTACTTCTGTATGAAATAATTACATCTAGATTCTGTACCATTGTTGCAGCTTTTGCAATAGCTATTGCTGCCTTGTTTGATGTATTCCATTTTTCACCATTCATAGATCCTGAAGCATCTATTGAGATATGTACAATAGCTGGTTCGAATTGGTCAACAAATACCTGGTTGAATACCTGTTCGTTACCAAAGCCTAGTGAGGATATCATTCGCTTATCTATTTTACCTTTCCTTAATCTATTATAAGTTAAGGTTGATGATTCATTTCTTATTTGAAGTTTCTTACCTAACATAGTACCAAGTCTGATACCATCGTTAATGATAACTTCACTGATACCGTTTCTCCATGATTGGCCAGGTGAATTGTATTTGTAGAAAGTTTCATAAAGACCTGATTCTGCCAAGTCTAATGTTAGATTCTTAACAACCAAACAGTTAGTGCCTTTACCGTTATTGTTATCCCAACGATTTTGAGGAAGACCTGAACCAACATTTTTAAATTCAGATCCTGAAGTCTGCATTGCATTAACTTTTTTGTTGTCTGATTTTGATAAGTTTGATTTTTTAGTTTCGCTATTGTTAAAATCTTTTTGCTTTTGAATTGCTGAATTTAGTTGGTGCTTTTGAGATGGTGTAAGTTCTTTACCATTTCCTTTAGATGTAGTTGTAGTACCACCTGATTTGCTTTGTTTTTTCTTTGATTTTTTATCAGATTCACCACCTTTGCCTTTAGGTTTTTCTTGTGTTGGTGATGGTATGTTTGATTCTACAATTCCAAAGATTTCAAATGCAAGATCTAATGAAGCTTTAGTATCTCTAATTCTAGATATTCTTCTTAAATCTAATAGATTCCATATATCATTAAGACCTGGTAAAGCATTTAAATCTCTATTTTTATTTGTAAGATTAATGATTCTAAAAAAATAAGAATCCCAATCTAAATTACGTTTTTCTGGTGATTGCAAGCCTTTGTCAACAACTTTAGAATGAAAGTATTTATTGTACATTGCTTGATAATATCCTTGATAACCTGGAGCTGATTTGTATACGAAGTTGTCGATACGTCTATCTTCTACATAGTTAAGAAGAGATTTTACATGGTTTCTAATATAATTACGAACAATCCATTTTTTGTCCTCCTCATCTTCTGCATCTTTAGCGTATTTATCTGCTATGACATCAAAGATGTTTTGTGGAATTGAATTTGAATTATCCAAATCCATTAGTTTTTTAAGAACATCAAAGTCTGTTAACTTGCAATGAGATCCTTCATGCAAAGCCAAACCAACAGTAGGATCAAAATCTTTATCCTTTATGTTTCCTGATATAACAACCTGCTTACCATCTGTAAAGCTTTCATCTTTTGTAGAAAATGTAACAGGTATTGATTTACCAGTAACGATGCTTACAAAGTTTCCGATAGCTCGTTTAGTTGCAGCCATTTTTACGTAGTCCTTACCAGGTTTGATTAAATCTCCTGTAAGTACATCGTAGTTGGTTGAATCATCTAACCAAAAGTTTGAAGTTGAATTTTTGAAAGTTTTTGCCATGTTTGTTCTGTTTTAATTTAGTTGATTAGTATACTACTAATATACGCAATAAAACCGACATATGAAAGGAAATTGATGCTTTTTTTCGCAAAGTTATTAACAATTTTATTTCCTTTATAGTTCAGTTTAACCATTTGTTATCCTTTATACTATAAAGGTACGCTAAATAACCGACAAATAAAAATTATTTCAATGACAATTTGTCATATAATCAGCTTTTTTTCAATGACAATTTGTCATACAATAATATAGTTTATCACTAAATCACCAAGCGTTGTTGTTGTGTTCCAATAATTATTCATAGTATTTTCTCCTTTTGCTACAGTATTCATATAAATCTTTCCATAATTCACTAGATCCAAACATAACCTTAAAGTTGTATATATAATTGTATGCTGCTCTAAAATGCAGTGGTAATACACAACTTCTTATTATCTTTATTCCTTTTGTGTGTGCAGTTTTTTGTTTCATATATCTAATATAACAAATCTTTCCGACATATAAAAATTATATAACACTTACTGTAGCCCACGTCATCATTCTAAATGGATATGCATGAGTAGTACCTCTGTATGACTCTATATAACTCTGTGTTGCGTTGTCTTTAACGATAATTTGAAAATTAGGATTTGAATATCCAGGATTCAAGAACTTACCTGTACCATAGAAGTTAAACTTACCCTGGTTTATTCTCGATTGTTCTTGATTCCAATTACCGGCTGTTACTTCTTTTTCGTAACTAGTTACTGAACCTGACCAGTTCATTATGTCTATACCTCTAAGATCTATTGATGCTAAGTCCATATTTCGTTCAAAATTTATTGATTCAAGATAAGGATGGCCTGTGTCTGTTGATGAACCTGTATTATTCCATGCTGCTTCCTGCGGTGATACGCTTGACATAGTGACCTCTGTAAGAGTACTTGTGTTTATATTTAAGTTGTTGTATGCGTTTTGATATCCAGCCAATGAAGGTATTGTTCCTATGTTTGTCATTTTACCACCACCTTGATAAGGCGCTTGCAGTACTCTTAAATGATTACAGTGTTCAACTGACAATTTAGACATCGAACAAGCAGCCATTGTAAGTACTTGCAGTTTTCTACCTGCATTCATCGTGACGATCCCTGATATATGAGTGTTGTCAAGAGTAAGTATTTTTAAATTCGATGCCCAACCTGCTGTAAGTGAAAAGCTTTGAGAGAAATTATTTTGATAAGCACTCCCTGATAGTCCTCTCATAGAAAGAGCATGTCCAGCTGTTTTAGGATAAGCAACAACATTAGCTAATTTAAGACTTTTAAAGCATGATGGGCTGTATAGTTGTTTATCGTATAGAATTTCACCAGTCTGCATAGAATAGCCATTACCACTTCCAGTTGGATAATATGCCTGGGCAGGTACAGGTAACTGAACGGCCCAAGGCTCATGACCATAAGTAATATGAGCTCCGCCTTCTGTAAGATTGTGTGTTCCGTCTCCCAATATACCTTCAAGATACGGATGTGTTGCGTGGTTGTGAGCAAACAGTACTTCTAACTTGTTAGGAAGTAAATTATCTTTATCTGTTGTACTAAGTCCTGAAAACCCTATATCCTGGCTGTCTAGTGCATTTTCTTCACATAGCGGGAAGTGTCTGAAGTAATTATCATTTATGCTTAGCCATTTAAGATCTTGTATATGACTTGCAGTAAACATAGATGAGTCAGTTAAAAGATTTTCATCTAAATGAATTTCAAATACACTACCTGTACCTCCTCCTATTGCACCATAACCATTGTACTTACCAACTCTTTGCAAATCTAGTGTACTTAATGCGTTACCTCTCAACCATATACTATGTAATGATTCACCTCCACTACCTGATATATCAACCGAAGCAGATGTTAGACAGTTACAGTCCAAGTTAAGTACTCTAAGAGAACCTCTTGATCCATATGAGCCGGAAGAAGGACCTATAAATGGCTGTGCAGTAAATGATTCTAAATTGTTATAAGGTGCAACTAATACACTCATACTAGGGTGAGTTCCTGTTCCAGATCCATAATCAGTAGTTTGATAACCAAATTGTAAGCCTGACATATCGTGTCCTGCAGGATCATCTGTAGTATATTCAACACTATTTGATAGTGCAGTACCACCTCTAATACCTGTTGTATCTTCGATTGGATACGATTGTCTTAAAGGAGCAATCCTATTTTTTAAGTTTCCAATACCTGGAATGATTACTTCACGAAGATTTCTATTGTTTGTAAAATCTACTATAGATTCTGTTGCTCTTTCTGCAATAAATAAATTTCTGTATTCATCATTGTCTTTATATCTTTTTATCCATGCGATTTCACCTCTAATAGCTACTTCATTGTTTACATGAGCTTGGCCGTCGTTAGGAGTAATTGGAACAGGATGAGCGTAAATTCTTACACCATTTGTTAATGCTGAGTCATTACCTAATAAAAGCAATGCGGCTCCTGGTGCATCGTCATTGTTATAGCCATAATGATGAAAGTATGGTTGACGGTAGTTGGTTGATGTCATCATCCAAATATCGCCTGTTGTTTGGCCTGAGTTTAAACCGAACACGCCATATCCTCCAGGACCTCGAGTAGCAGTACCTAAGCTCCAACCTCTTCTCCACTGTACCGCATAATCAACAGTAGTAGCAGCTTTACCTCCCTGGCCTTTAAATAATTCTAACTTTGTATTTCGTGTTAAATCTATATTTTTATATCTACCATGCGAAACGTCAAGTTCAAGAAGATTAGGACAGCCTGTTACATCAACTTTCTGATAAGATGTTGTAGGATAGAATGTTGCTGTTCCATCATCACCATAACTTCTCCACAACCATTGAAAGTCGTTAGCGTTATTAAAGTGGTGTTGTGCTAAATGAGCTACTTTTAAATTTGGCTGATGACCTAAGTTTAAAAACTTTATCCTGTTATCTTCTAAGTTTAAGTATTCTAGTGATGAAGTAGGTAGATCCTGTGCTTCGTTTACTTCGTTTGGATTACCTCCTAACTGAGATGTAAAAGTGTAGTCGTGATTTTTTGACCAGATACTTTGAGAAACAACAGGGCCTCCTTCTGCACCTATGTTTGTATCTGGTCTTGAGTGTCCTGATACTATAGCCCCATTGAGCTTGAAATAAGGTATATCCTTAACTCTATTTTTTGCTTTTGTATTCGTTAGATTTGGAAGGAAGTGTTTTATATGACAGCCTGCAAGCTTTAAAGATTTTAGATGCTCCAATCCTTGAAGATTTACTGAAGGTATCATAAATTGAAAGTTTCTTAATTCTTGATTTGTCTTTATATTCTGTCCCATTCTAGATGCCAACCAAGGATAATGTGCAGCTCTGCTATTATTATATCCCGTATCTGAGCTAAATCGTAATCCAGTCATAGTATCTATATCTAAAGAAATAAGATTTTTAAAAGCATTGAAAGGCACATCAAACATAGCACCCGGATCAGAACCTACTTGCTGGTAATTCACCATGCTTTGGCCTTTTCTTGTTTGGCTCCATGGGCCTATTGTAAATCTTAAATTTTTCAATCCTAAACAGTCATCGCCACCAGGTCTTAGTTTTATAAAACCTACTTCTTGTGCACGTTCCCAATCTAAAAACTCCAATGATCCTGTTGATGAATAGTGCAAATTGAATTCAGCAGGTCTTTGACCATACACACCAGGGTGTATCTGCTGCCAAGGAAGTCCATCGGTATTCATCCATGATGATGTTTGTTCACCGCTTAATCCTTTGTGCAATGGATATTTAACGATTCCAGCAGCTATATTTTCTCTTGTTGGTAGTACGTTTGTTACATAGCTTTGAGTTCCTGGCTGATCAATAAATTGAAAATCTGATCTGTTTGAATAACCTATTCCACCACCTTCATCAGGCTGTCCTGGTCCCCAACCATTCTGCAGATATTTTACTTCAGGGTCTGCGTTTGCTGCAGTAACTATTTCTGGATAGTCGGGATTGTATGCATTTGTTGAGTAATACCAACCTACTCCAGAATTCTGATTGAATAAGTCAATTGACTGTCCGTCTGCTGCTTCGTTATAGCTAAAGCCACCTATATCTGAAGTCATAGGAGATAGAAGAGCTATTTGAGTGTTTGTAGGTACATGTTGTGTCATAGAAGATGTGACATCTGAGTATGTACCTGTTGCAGAGCTTGTCATAAAGCCATAAAGTGTTTGAATTGACTGTGTGACAGATTCTGTCATATATTTTAATTGGTTATCGTTCAATGAGCCAGGTCCATATCCACCTCCTATTTCTTTTCTTCCAGTATACGCTCCTTCTCTATGGTGATAAAACAATATAGAACATTCACAAGAATCGTTTTCCACTGCATAAGGATCGAAGTTTACCGCTTCACTTTCTTTACATCCTTTACCTGGCTTAGATGAATGAAATGAACCTCTTTTTACACTTTCAGTATCTTCAAAGTAGCTGTACCAATCTATATAATCGCTTTTATGTACAAAGTAGTCAGGGTATGCACCTCCTGGTGATACTGATTTAGATGCACGTGAGCTAGTATGTATTGGATTGAAAGCGCTACCTGTATTGCTTCCTGTTCCTAGTGCTGTATGCATTGGTGATATTTCTTCACCGTCTATACCTAGCTGAGCAGGACTTTCAAATCCTACATATAATCCATTTTCAAGCATCAAGATTCCATCAAATATAGACGAGCTATAATCAAATTTAGGAAAATGAGTTCTAGGGTGAGTCATGAAAGGATATGGAGTACTTCCTACTTCGTTTCCTAAATAAGTAGGAACTTGGCATGCACTTGATGTTCCTTTTAGTGTAAAATGATTTTGAAATAGATCATCGTTAAAATTATTTGAAGTACCCATACCTCTTAAATTTCCAACTTGATAATCTGCTTGAGCTTGCTTCCCTGCATATGAATATCCACCAAAAAGTTTTTCTATACCTGTTAAGAAAACAAATCCTGATGCTATTGCATTTCCAACACCTATTTCTGTACATGTTATGAATCCATAGTTGTTTGTTTTAAATCTCTTAGGATTTACAGCAATTTCTCTAATAGTTCTTGATGTTAAATGATAAGGCCAAGTTTGGCTTTCAAACGAATCGTCTATTGAGCTAGTAAACACACCTTCTTTCTCATTTAGTCTTCTGGAAGGAACTGGTGGATTTGATGATGTTGCTGTTGGGTCGTAAGAAAACAGCCTCGCATAAGGAGCTGCAGTAAAACTATATCCATCTGAAAAATGCAGTCTGTAATACTGATGTTCTTCTGCATCTTGGGTTTGGTTGTCACCAGCTGTATTACCTAATCCGTAAGTTCCATCATCTGTAACTCTAGGATCTGTGAAAGCATTAGAATGAGTTACAAAAAGCAGAGGACTATGTGGAGTAATAGCATAGTTTTTCCAATCAAGTAAATTTGTACATGCACACATAGGTCTTTTTACAACTCTTTGATTAAAATGCTGATCATCAAATGTTATAGATTTACCCCACTCCATTGGTGATATTTCATCTCCACTATGTAGAACTACAGACTGAGGATAGTATAGCTTCCACCATTTCTTAGTAATTGTACTTTCAAAGTATGTATAGTCTTCTTTAATATATCTCTCTGGAAATGGGGAGATGATAGGATAACCAAATGCAGGTGGCTCTACGTTTGTAAAGTGCTGAGTTGTTGCGATGTTTTTTAAATAGCCTGGTTTATGTAGACCTGAAAGTGGTGTAACGCTGTTTACTCCATATTTACCCATTAAAAACGCTGCAGAACCTGAAGGCTGTAGCATGTGTGAGACCATTGTATTACTTCTCATTGCAGTGTCAAAGAATGACATCTCATATTTTTCACATGCAAAGCAATTGTCTTTTCTTTCAGAATACATCAGGCCAGTGGATCCCCAATTATTTATTTCTAAATCACCGGGTCTTTGTTTCATCGAATGTTTATATATTGTAGGATTTGAAAACTTTGAAGGATCTTGTATTGCAGCGCCATCTGCTCCTATTGTCCAGTTATAGCTATTCAAAGTAATGTCTTGTGGAGACCCTGGTGTTGCTTGATTACTTCCTGATATATTATGTCTACCTATCCATGTGTTAATAGTATCATATGAAGGAGGCTGCGTAAGTGTTTTTGATCTGTATTCATCTATCCAAAATGTTCGTTTTGGGCATATTTCAACACCTTTCCATATACCTGAATAGTTATAGTGGTTCCAATCATAATACATTGTTTTTATATTATATTGATGTTTCCAAGAGCTTGATTGATGTTGGCCAAATCCATCTCCACCTGTATTACCTCCACCGTCATCAGTTCCGTCTGCAACGTGGTGAGATTGTGTATATCCTATAGCTGTTGGCATTGATGCTGTATATACAACAGAGTAAAATCCTTTATCACTATGATATCCTATAGGAACTTGTGTTCTAGGTGATTGTACACTACTCTTCAAAGTTCCGTTATAACTACCTACAGATTGTACACCAGCGTAAGGGCCTGGATGTGATGAGTTAGGGTTTGTATAATCAGACCAATGGTTTTGAAGTACAGACTGAGAATTAAATTGTTCGTCATTAGTTCCTACCCTATCTTCTGGTGGAGAATTATAAGAATGAGGATGATTAAATTCATGATCATTATGTCTAGCCTTATACAGTTGAGCTATTTTTATTGTATGTAGATTGTTTATATACCCTATAGAGTTTACGTATGACTCAGAGAACATTGATCTATTTGTATGAGCAATTCTATGTCTTTCAGTATCACCTCCATTACCTGCTGGGCCATATACATCCTGAAATGTGGAGCTTATCCAGTTTGGTACCATAGTGTGAGTAGAGTATCTACCTCTAGCTGTATTGATAGAGTTTATAATCCTGTCAGGTGTAAGCTGCTGAGAATTATATCCTGAATAGTCATTGATACCACCATTGTTTGTAGCTCCTGTTGATCCCATGTCAGAGTATATATCATTCCATTGCTTTGACTCACTCTTTGCAAGATGATGGTATTGTCTATAATAACTCTCTGAGCATATTTTATTGTATACTTTTATACTACCTGTATCATCACCGGCATCATATGAAGCAGAAAATAAAGGTGAGTAATGAGTTATTGCCATAGCAAATGCTTCCATTTTAGTATATGTACCAGCTGGCATCCAAGTACCTACTCCTGATGAATGTGTGTGAAAATATCCAGGTATTTTAGCTCCTAAACTCAATGTCCACTCGTGTTCTGTTGGGTTGTTAGCTGCCTTCATATACTTATCAGAAGAAAAATCAACGTCTGATGTTGCTTCGTCTCTGTTGTCTGCATGCAATGGTCTTGCATCATATAGTTGTCTTACATGTCTGGATGTTGTAGCTTCAGTGTATATGAAATATGTCATAGGTCCTGATTGGTATCTATCTAACTGATCATTATCCCCATCAAAATCAGGCACATTTGTAGAACCCGATTCGTGCATACTTGTCACATTTCCTGAACCTGAAAATCTTGAGTTTGAATCTGATTCGTTTAAATTTGTCCAGTCTAGTTCATCAAATCTTGGTATCTTTAATAGTATTTGAGATGCAGCGTCAGCAGGTATATATGGCCATTTGTTTAGTGATGAATAAGGTCGATTCATAATTGTAGAACCTGAATCTGGAGTATTTATATAAGTTGCTAGCTGTATGTCAGGATTATGATTTATTGTAGATGGAGCCAATGTAGATCTTAATATCCCATCTTTATCTTGTTGTGTTTGCCATCTTATATCTCCTGTTTCATAGATATCGAAATCAAAATATCGCTTTGTCAATACTCCATTTGCATATAAGAAATATGAGCTTGAATATATACCACCGACACTAATTAGTGGATAATCTCCAGGGTCGACAAAGTCCCAATCGACAAATGACGATGAATATGGTGTATATTCAGGTGCTATTGAAGAAGATCCTGGAGCTGTGTTATATATTGTAAACCTATCTCCTGGCTGTGCATCTATTACTCTTAAAAATCCATTTTCTAGTACTTCTGCTTGACTAGCATTACTACCTGACATATCGTATAGTCTTGTATATGCACCGTTGTGGTGTTTCTCTAAGCAAGTCTTGCAATCTGCAGTAGGTATCTCTTCTAATAATGTATTGTTTTGAGAATTTATAGTCGTATTTTTATTTATACCTGCGTTTATTTCTGCAAATGAAGTTATATGTGGTCCGCTTGAATCTCTAACCCAAAATCCTGTATCTGCTCCAATTGCAGAGGAAGCTGCTACCATACATTTAATTGCAACGCTACCCATTAATCTTTGTTTACCTAGATCACTATTTACATTTGTAAAACTTGTGCCTTTCATCACGCTATCATCCCACAATATAGATGAATTTATTGGCGTTCCGGCTATACCAGGGTGAGGATTTGTTAAGCCATAGTTGATAGCGTTTTGGAAATTGGCACCTGGATATGTTTGATTATATGTATCAGCTGAAAGATAAATTGGATCCCAGCCGTCTTGCATTCTAACATAAGGTGTTCCTATCTGAGTATAGTCCCATCCTCTAAACCACTCTCCATGAACCATAATATCAAAATCAGGATATCTCAATCGAGAAACATGAAGTGGTGATTCCCAAAATTCTTTAGAATCTGGAAAGCCAGGTGATGGTGTAGCTATTGATGATGTCTGCAATGCCATTAAAACGCTCCTCCTGAAGGGTTTGTTGCAATATAAACTCCATTTTCTAACATAAAGATACCTGCAATCGTTGATCCTGTAATAGTACTTGATGTTGGGAATTGTGCCTGAGGCCATTCTGTTTCGAATGAGTGTGCAAAATATGCTCCCTGAACTAATGCTACACCAACTGCAGATACTCTAATACAGTCAGTTCCTTTTGCAGTTGTTGGGTCAGTGTTTGTACATTTCAATACATAGTCGCCAACTTGAAGAGAATCAACTGTTCGGAAAGAAGGTATGCTGCTTGAATGGTCAGGTGCTTCTCTTGGTGATAGAACCATAAGCTTATTACCTAAAAATAATTTGTTTTGATGTGCTCCTGTACCATCTAACTTGTAGCCATCATCAAACTCGATAGTTGTCACAGTTATTGCTTCAAGAGGCTCCATATTATATACTGTGTATCTTTCTAACTCTGTGCACATACATGTAGGTCTTTTAACAGATAGACCACCTACAGGCAGACCAGTTGCAGTTGTAGCATTGGTTCCTGCTATCCATGTAACGCTATTGCCATTACCTGGCGCAGTGACAGTAGATATATCGAGTAGTTCATTGAATGATGTATATCTACCATCATCAAAAGCTCTAAACCTTAAATTATATGGTAGAGCTGATGATGAAAAGCCTATGTCATTAGGAGTATAAGATTCAGAATACGACTGAGTATATAAAACAGACTGACTCACCCACATTTCTTCGTCTATTGTTTCTGTTACGCATGACATCGTGAATGGTATATTTGCTGGTGCACCTGGTGCACTTCCTACAGCTGATACGTTTCTTAAGAATGTTGTTTGACTTCCATTTCTTCTGTATGCCATTACTTTCTCCAGAACCCTTGAGGACACTCCTCTGTTTTAAATTTTGCTTTTGTTTTTATATAGCAACCACAATCATTACATCTGACTTGTTCGTGATTGAAAAACATACACCCTCTACATATAGCTTGTCTGTTATGATATTCATCAAAACTAACCTGCTTAAAACCTGACTTTAAATTTTGATAAAAAAACGTTAAAAAGTTCTTCATATGTTTCATCGTGAATACTTTTAACTTTTTATCATTTTTGCAATCTTTACACCCCATAACATCACTCCTATGTTTTATTTGTTTAATATAAATATCAAAAAGGTTTTAATGCTTTACGTGCTTTGTGACTATCTTTGTTTTTGGATAGAGTTTTTGTAATTTGTTTACTGCACTTATATTCTTTGACGAATCGTCCATAAAATATATTGGATTATAACCTTTTTTTATTTGCGCTTCTATATAGTCGGCTTTCTTTTGAGGGTTGCCGTCACCCAATGGTACAACATAAGCATCAATACCTATTGATCTTAAGAATGAGCTAACAGGCGCACCTAGTCTTCTTGCTGTAAGTATCGTTACTCGTCTTCCACCTTTTGACAATTGTTTTTTAAGTAGATCTACATTTCTCTTTATTAACTTTGGCTCTCTTATTTTCCTATCAAAGTCTCTAAAGTCAAAGCTTTCATCTTCTTTAGGTTTATATACAGCAAATTCAGCAGCATCAATCTTCTTTATCTGCTTACCATTTTTCATTACATATACCCATGATAGAGATTTTACAAGTGTATCATCAAAATCAAATATGCTTAGATATTTACCTTCGCTTACTATATTTTTTAATTTAATGCCTTTATCTTTCTTGCCTTCAGTTTGATTCCATTCTTCGTCGCTGTACATTTGAGATAGAAGTTCTTTATCTTGCTGTGTAAGTATAGAATCTGCTTCAGGTGTTTTTGTCTTCCTAACTTCAAAATCAGGTACCTGGCCAGGACCAAATATATCATCAGCTTTTGGAAAATCAAGTTGAGTATATCCACCGTCATCAAACCACTTGTCAGGCTTGTTTTTCTTACCCAAGGATCTTGTAGTACCTTTTGGTAAGAATCCAGTATCAGGCTCACTATCTGTTGATGATAATGTCGAGCTTTCTTTGATCCACGTAAATATGTCTTTCAGTTTAATCATATTGATTGCTCGTTATGCCAGTTATATTCATCTTCTTCTACCACTTTCTACAACTCCAGTATCTTGCTTTATGTTTTGGTCCAGGACTGTCACAGTTAAACCTAGCTCTAAACGATGCTCTTGCACCAGGATTATCTTTCTTGATTACCATGCCTTTAGCTCCGAAGTTAACTTTAACTACCTTGTCTCCCTTCTTGACATATACCTTGAATTTACTAACATCACCTTGAGAAGGGCTATTGAGTTTAACTTTACGACCCTGGTATTCAGCTTCTAAGACGGCTGGTTTGTTTTCTTTTAACCACTCCGTAAAACAATTATTGTCTTCCTTTTTAACAAAAAGCTCATAATCTGCTATTGATTCATCTGTGTTGTCTTTCCATGACTTTTCATCAGGTCTATCTGGATCACCTTTTTTAGCAGGTGCTTCACCACGCTTACGTTTAGCATGTATATTTGCCCACATACCAGGTTTTCCTTTTTTTTCAGTAAGTAAATTTATTATATCTTTAAATCTAATCATTCCAATTCTCTCCAAATATAGCTTTGCCTGTTTTTTCATATTCTTTCCATTCAGTATAAAACTTACCATTGATAAGCTTATCAGCTTCTCTTCTCATTCCTTTTACATGATTTGAAAATACGCCATTGTTTTGTTTACCTGCATGTTTTTTATCTAATTTTTCTAAAGCTGCTACTGCCTTGTCTAATGTACTTAGTGCTTTCATACTTCTTTCAGCAGTCTTTCTCATTGTAATGCCATCTTTGACGATCCAACTCTTAGCTTCTTTTAATAAGTTTTTTAGTTTCATTATCTTATCTTCATTAGTTTGTTTATGGCTAATACTATTTTACCTGCGTTACTACCATAAGATGATTTTAAGGCTTTAACTATAACATTAGCTGCAACGTTTACTGCCATGCCCTCAATAGAGATCTCTACGCCTTCAACAGCTTCAGAAAATTTGTTTTCGTTTAACGATTCTTTTAATTTTATAATCTTGTTGCTTTTCTTATCAAATACTAAATTGTCGTTCCACATCATCTTTACTAACGCTCTACCAAATTTTGTTCCTTTGATGTTAGAAAAAGCTCCTTTGTTAGCTTTCTTGTCCCAAGTCTGCCAAACGAATTCCATTGCTCTGAATATCCTTTGATCGTTAAGGATTGACATCTGCTTTTTTATCTTAGGCTCCATTTTCTTTGCCCATTTCTTAAAATCTAAATAAGCAAATTCATTAGGTTCTGTAATAGGAAATGGTACTCCAGTACCTCCAAACTTTCCATGCTTGAACACCAAGTCGTTGTTTTCGTTTAATATGTTTTTTAGTTTCATTCCCATCTCCTGTTATATTTTTCTCTTTGGTCTACCATTACGTATTCCACTGTATCGTGCTTTCCACAGTGAGGACACCTTAGTTTTTCTAGATCTATTGCCTCGTTTATCTTCCATTCGCCTTGACACTTCTTTGCACTGCATTTGTAAATATAAGTGTGTCTTATGAAGACTTTATGTGACATTTTACTATCTCCTAGGTTGTGATGATAAACCGTATCCTATTCTACCTGTATCAGCTTTACTTCCGTAATAATCTGATTGTGCTTTTGCTTCTTTATCTAATGCTGCTTTGGCACCTGCTTCGTTCTTCTTGATTGCAGACTTGTTTTTCTTCCAAAATTCTAATAGATGTTCGTTTGTAAAGTCTCTCCATGCAACTGGATCACCTTTAAACTTAAATACCTTTTTGCCATCTATATCTGCTGGGCCAGTTTTCTTTTTATCATACCAACTGTAGTTATAGTATTGATGATTACCATTTTTCCTAAAGCTTACACCTATCTGCCCACCCCAATTTCTTGAGTGTTGCCATTTAAAGCCGAATCCGCCTGTACCATCACCAAATCTAAACTCACTGTATGTGAATGATGAACCATAGTCGCCTTTGTACTTGGTTAGCTTTTTAATATCAGCTGCTATCTTGTTGATTGTAGATTGATCGAACATTTTAGTGCTGTCCATTCTATCTTCTGTTAATAGCTGGTCTCTTCTCCATTTCGAATCATTAAATTTATCATTTTTCATTACGATATGTCTTTACTTTCTATTAGTGTATATGTAAAATTATTATTCCAAGTATCTCTAGCCTTTTCACAGATTCCTAAAAACTCATGCCAATCATCATTGCTTGCTATTACTTGACATCCAGCTGACCATCTATCTATATACGTAGAAGTCTTACCGGATAATGCTGTTGCTCTGTGTATATTGATTCCAAATAAACCTTCATCAACAGTATCTTCATTATAATCATACACGCCATCTTTATTAGCGTCTCTATATACTTTAACATTATTTTGCTGTCCTAATGCTGTATATTTACCACCGTGAAGTCTTATCTTGTGGGATTTTGGATATTGACCTGGCTTTAAGATTGCTACGCCTTTTTCCATCATAGGATTATCAACGTGATCATCACCTGGATCTGTTGTGCAATTATAGATATGGAATTTCCAATCTCCATCTATCTTG
>Ga0209337_1001487_pt1 | contig 17715 bp, 18 predicted proteins | sample LinPmetageLP53_FD_184044 | JGI IMG/M metagenome (GOLD analysis project Ga0209337, IMG submission 184044) | Marine viral communities from the Pacific Ocean - LP-53 (SPAdes) (version 2) | ecosystem: Environmental > Aquatic > Marine > Oceanic | place: Pacific Ocean | collected 2010-02-08 | reverse complement strand
GTGACCAATTGATATTGGGCCCCCAGATGTGGCTGTGTTAATGGTAACTCCATTAGAGGTATTTGTGTTGTCTAAAGCTAGGGTAGAGGTTGAATTTACATCAAAAGCAGATCCATCCATCGTAAACGTACCGTCAATGTCTGTGTTATCAAGGTTGGATGTTCCATCAACTGCTAAATCGCCTGTAACTGATAAGTTATCATTAACTGTAGTTTCGGATGTGGTATGACCAATTGATATTGGAACACCTGATGTAGCAGTACCGATTGTTATACCATTAGAGGTATTTGAGTTATCAATGTTTAATGTAGAGGTTGAATCTAAGGAGATATTAGAACCATCTACTACAAGTGTTCCATCTATGTCTGTGTTATCTAGATTGGAAGTGCCATCAACTGATATATTACTACTAACAGTAAGACTGTCAAATGTAGGAGAGTCGGATGTTCTAAGACCTTGGGGTGTAGATAAAGCAATACTTGCTGTATTATCTGTTTCAGATACTGAAAATTCAAATCCATGATCTTGGGTAGATACGAAGTGGATATTATCATCTATTCCACTAAATGCTGTTAAAGTCTTAACTGCACTACTGCCACTTACGGCAGAAATAGTGAAATTATTTCCTGTGTTTAGATTTGATGCAGCTATTTGGGTAACATTATTACCATTTATTGCTAATACATTTGTAGATGTTGTTACTGTGGGGACTCCTGAAGCTGTAATTTCATTTACTTCAATTGTTGATCCTGAGACTAATACTTTTTTCCAACTTGGCATTTTATGTTATGTTATTATGTTATTGATAAATATAGATATTTTTAATATCCCTGTGGTTTAAGGATTAAATGATTTAGATACAATTCTTGGTACTATCATTTTTCCAAATGGCGCAAACCCAATACCAGCATTATCTACAGCTGAGCTTGATACTAAATATGCTTCATTTTTTCCTATATCGTAATAATATCCATAAGATGCTGTTTCTCTTAAATTAGCAGTAGCATGGATAGGTGAGCCTATAGGGGTTTGGCCTAATACGCAACTACCTGTGTATGATCCTGAGGGACCTGCATTAATTGTGGATTTTACGTAAAATATTTCAGTAGCAACTCCCGAAGATGAGGCAAAATCAGGTCTTGTTGGATGATACTTAAATGATCCACTAGCTACTACTGCGCTAGAACTATATATTATAATTTCTCTAGTGGGTAAAAAAGCATATAAACTACCTGAATCTCCATCCCCAGCAATTCTTGCTGATATATTAAATTTTCTATAAGTGCCAGAAGAAATACTTGAACTATTGATAAGGATTGGAGCAGAGCCTTTACCTATAACACTTCCTGAAGCAGGAGTTGAAAAGGGAGAATCTACCTTTGTAAATGAAGATGAATTTGTTAGTGTGTTTCTATAATTAATAAGAGAAGAAGAGAAAAATATACTTTGTGATAATATCGCGATTTCGTTTTTATAAGCACTGGCAACAGCAAATGAAGAGGCATTATCGATATTAAAATCAACCCCACTACCTGTGTCTATACCTGAGTATGATATGCGCCCGCCCACATTCTTTGGTATTCTAAGTTGATAAGAAGCTGTTACAGGGCCTACAAAAGAACCTTTTGGACCTAATGATGAAGTGTAATTTTCCTCAACCATTTGTGTTATTATAAAATCATCATCTACATTGCTAATTTTTGAAGCAAAGGCAGCACTTATTTGGAGATAAACAGCTTTCTGAAATGATGAAGAAATAAATGAGCCGGGACCAATTAGCATGCTTTGCCAATTCTTTTTTTTATATGGTACATAAACGGTGCCATTATCTACTCTAATAGGTTGTTGAGAGCTTGTTTCTACTTTAGTAATATCAAAATAATGTGACTGGTCTCCTGATTTTAGTCTAAAAGGAATGTCCTTAATCCCAACAAAGTTAGCTACTTTACCACCAATTAAACCTGTGGATGCTACGGATGCAGAAAGAGCCGCATGAGTAGTAAATTCAAATTGTTTATTTGAAAATTTATCTTTAATTCTGGACATTTTCTTCTGTGTTTATATATGATTTTATTATATTTTGTAGTTTTAAAGCTACATTATATACTATTTGGATGTCTGCTCCATTAAAGTCTGATTTAGCTATTAGCGCTAATAAATATCGAGATTCTTCTAATTCCAAATTCTCTCTTTTTTGATTATGGGGATTTTGCTTTTGTACTTTTGGGGGTATTGATTTACCTTGTAACCTTGCTTTTAAATCTTTAAATGATGCCATGCTTTTATTTTTATATACATATTATGTTCCTAAGTAAAAATCCCCTCCTAAATATATTAGTCCCCCATCTACTATGGAAGGTTCAGAAGTTTGTTGGGCTATTGAAAGAACTAACTCATTATTTACAGTAACTGCGGCCTCCCCATTTCTTTTTATAAGAAAAATAGTATCATGTGTAAGATCTAGATCATTTACTTCAAGAGAATTATTTATTTTTACTTTTCTATCTCCTATTGCTGTAATGAATTCATCAGTAATTAAAAAAGCTCCACTACCTGCAGTACTGGTACTGGTACTAGTACTAGTACCACCACTTGTGCCTCCTCTACTAGTATTAAAATTACTAAATGATTTGGCTCTAGAGCTAGGTTCTTCAATAACTGTAGTTGCTTGATTTAAGACTATTTGTGCTTTACTGAAGTATTTAGTGTTTTGTTCTTTAAGTTTCTTTTGAACATTATCCGGGACTACATATCCTTGTAATTTTAAGGTGAAATTGGCTCTTACTATTCTACCATCATCGTTACTTAATTCATTTATATTAGTAAATTGATCTATCATAGCCATGAACTTGAATCTTTCTGGATCCCCCCAATAGGAATCAGAAGAATAATTTACTGCTTCAATAATTTTATTAAGTTGTGAAATATAATCTGTCCAAATTATACCACTATATGTTAAATTAACATAATCAGGTATTACAACAGCATTAAATTCTTTTTGAGGGATTCTATTATTTATAATAGAAAATCTATCATATGAGTTTTTCCTAGTGTATTTTTCTTGTTGGGTAATATATAGTTGTGGGTTATTAGCGTCTAATTTATTGCCTAAATCCCTTCTCTTTTCAATTGATTCCCTCTTAAGCATAACAAGAGGTGTTTGAACTTTACCCATTTTATCTCTATAAAAACCATCTTTTTGGGCTAATTTCCATCTTTCACCTGAACCATAAATTACAGGAACATCTACAAGATCACCATTTGATAAGACTGAGGGTTTTATAACATTTTCAAAATAATAAAAAATTGCCTCATCTATATCTTGAAGTCCTAAATGGAAACTTGAATTTTCTTTAGAGTTATTTTTACTACTAATAGTACCTCTATTTTCATTAGGTCTAATATCAGGACCTAAAGCAATAGCGGGAATATCAGGAGATCCTTCCCCATCAACAGCATTATTTACTATTGCTTGCTGAGACAATTCATATTGTCTTGCTACCTTTGGTTTTTTTGCAATTCTTTTAGCCATTAACTGTATAATTGAGTACGAGGGTTAGCATTAGTTGATTCTACTTTTGTAGTCGTTGGATAAATACCAGATCTAAAAGGAATAGTTTTAAGTTGTTCAATTCTTGATTTACTACCTTTACAAATTATAGAAAGAGATACACCAAAACCATCTGTGTCTTCATTCATTGAGTAATCTGGATTTTTACCTGCAAAAAATTGGTTTTCAATAATGCTATTAAATTCAAAATAATCATTATTATATAATACTATATCCCCCATTTCAGGTACTAATTGTTTTTCTTTTAAATCTGCTCTTAGAAAGGCGAAAGTAAATTGTTGTGTAGAATCAGGTCCAAAGTCAGTTTCATTCCATGCTTGATCTTCTCTTGTAATTAAACAGGGAAATAATTGGGGTTCATAATATACTTTATTTTCGGCTTCACCATACACATTAGTAACAGTATCTTGAAGAACAAATTTATAAAATCCAACTTCTTGCTGAATTATATCATTAATTAGCTCTTTATTCATTGTTCTAAATAAAGAAATATCTCTTGCTCCTCCAAATAATGGCATTATAGTTTAGTTAAAGTGTTAGTATTAAATATTATATGACGTAAACCCTTAATTCTCATTCCAGGATCTCCTTTATTACTACTTAACATAGTAGTTTTTAAAAATTCTAAATCTTGTTTAGGATTATTTCCAGCTACAAATTTCATAGTTGCAGTATTAGTTTGTTTTCCATCATTTCTTTGGCGATTTTTTGCTTCAATATCTCCCGGGGTATTAGCATTAATGATAGTAACTTTTCTAGTTGCTCTCATACCATCTAAGATATCAGTAAAATTGGCTTCTTTATCAGATATTATTGATACACTTACAGAATAAATATTAAGGGCTTCATTTAATATGTCTTTTAATTTAATCATGCTACATAAATAGGATAAGGAATTTTTGTAAATGTATCTTGAACATTTTGTGCCTCATTTGCTTGTCTTTCAAGATGTTTAGATCTTGATGATTCTTCAAGCATTAATTTTAATTCATCAATTAAGGCAGTTTTTTCAGCTGCAGCTTCACTTCTTAATTCTGCTGCATTTGTAGTGACTTCAGCACCTGGAATAGGAACTGTTGAGTATTTGCCTCTTATGCTAGCTAACATTTCCTTAGTAACTGCTAATGTGTATCTAAAAATCCATTGTCTTGATGGAGAGTTTATTGTGTTATATGTTATATTAGTATAGGGAACATTAGATACATTAGTAACCAAATTAGTAGCAGTAGTTCTAGTGGGGTTATTTCTGTCTGTTTTAACTACATAATCAAAATATAGATTTTCATTTCTATTAGGTATTGGAAATATTTTTAAACTATCATTGCCTATTAATTCAAATGAATATGCTGATTTTCTAATAGTATCATTAAATTCAATTGCTTGGACTTTTAAAGCATCATAATATGTAGGCATTAACATAAAGTTTACACCAGGTGAATAATTACCAAACCCAAATGACTCCATTAATGATTGGATACCAGTTCCAGTACCAGCATAAGGATCAAAATATCTTACAATAGCAGCTGGTTGATAATGATAGATACGTTTAATTTCTATTGGGTTTCCTTCTTCTTTAATATTAGTCCATAGATCTGTTAGTGAGTATCTTTGTTGTCCTGAAATTACATTTATACTTCCAGTTTTGTAAGTAATATTACCTCCTGATCCAGCTTCAGTACCATATTGTTCTGCAATAGCTATTGTATTGCCCATATTAGGTTGGATGTATTGGTTATTTAAGTTACTCCCCGTAGTGGATCCTTCTAATGTGCCTATATTTTCAATAATTTTATATTGATAAACATATTGGGCATATGTAGTTACAGCCTCTTCAAATGCAGTAAAAAAATTTACAGCTTGTAATTCAATATCAACTATGGGATATCCTAATCTCTGTGCACACCAAGTTGCTACTTGATCAGCTGATGATATAAACTCGGTGTCAGCATCATAAAACCCAAATGGAGTGGGATTTGTTGTTGATGAAAAGGAGGCGGATCCAGGCCAGATTGAAATTGATGCCATAATTTAGTGTTTGGTTATAAATATAATAAAAAATTAATTAATGATAACCATTCAATAATTCTAATAAATTATCTATAGCAGCGTGTCTATGTGAGTCTGTTAATACTGTTTTAAATACGTATTCTGAATTCATTAACTTAGCCATATCATGATATGCTGAGTGTTGTTTATCTCGTAAATCTATTTGGTAAGAATCCCCACAAAATATCATTTTTGAATCTTTACCTAACCTACCAATACACATTGCCAATTGGGATTTATTTAGATTTTGATATTCGTCTACAATAACTACTGCATTATCAAATGTTCTTCCTCTAAAATGGGCTAATGATACTAATTCAATTTTTTCTTCTTTTTCTAATTTTTCTAATATTTGGGGTTTATTATAAACCTTTCTCATATTAGATCTAATTGGAACTAACCAGGGTTCCATTTTTTCTCTTTCTGAACCTGGGAGAAACCCATTATCTTCTGTTGAAATTGTTGGTCTTGTAATTATTATTTTATTAAATTGGCGCTTAAAAAATTGATCTAATGCAACCTGAACTGCTAATAGTGTTTTACCTGAACCTGCTTTTCCTACTACAAAATTATAAGGATGTTTTAGAATTTGAGTTTTTGCTAATTTTTGTTCTTCTGATAAAGATACTGAAAACCTAATATTACCCTTAGGTGGGGTTTTTTCTATATTTTGTCTTGGCATCGAAACATATTTTATGGTTATACATATAAAAAAAAGGGCCGCTTTCGCGGCCCTTTCTAAAATAGAATTATATATTAATCCCTATGATTTACACTAAGTTAAGGTTATGACAAACTACTTTACCGTAGAAGTCTGGACGAACCATCTTCTTCGCGTAGCGAGTCATGATACCTTTTCTTGGTGTGAATGATTGTGGATCATACACAAGAGGAGTCATAATTAATGGAATATAAGGGGCAAATACAGCTCCTGTTTCTAGGAATTGATTTCCTTTGTATCCCATTAGGATTATGTTTTCAGTCATATATGGGTTCTTGTAAACCGTGTAACGAGAATTAATCGAACCGATTTTCTGAACCCCCATTGCATACTTGTTAGAATCACCAGGTGAGTCAGCAGCAAATCCAGGAATAGATTCAAGGATTGTACTTACAGTAGGAGAAACTACCATAAAGTTAGCACCACCACGAAGAGTTTTCTGGTGAATTTTATTACTAACTGATTGGAGTTTAACACCTAATGTTTGGAACCAAGACATCTTAGTATAGTATTGACCTGTACCAGTTTCATCTGTAGTAGCACCTGTGTCACTTACTTCTTTAGCGATTTGAGCACTCCAGTGATTAGTAGTGTCTGCATTTCTAATTAACATATCAAGAATCTCGAGATCGATTTCCATTGAAATGTACTCAGAAAGAATAGACGTTAATTCAGCCTCAGCATCAATACTATGGTAAGCATTTAAGTCTTGAGCGAATTCTGGTGTCCATTGAGCCTTTAACTTACGAGTTTTCGCAGTAACTGTGTCACTTCTTAACTGTACGTTAATTTCTGGGATATCTAGAGTAGATACTGCACCACCACCTGCTGAAGGAGCTGTATCTTTATCTTCAAAGTCGCCTCTATCGTTAAGGTTATCTGGTCCTTTCTGGTATTTTATGGTAAGGGTAGCTTTATCAGCAGTTCCATTAGCTACAAATAAATCAACGAAGCCATTACCTGCTGTAAAGCTGTTAAATTGATTGTAGTTAGTTAATGAACCATCGTTTACAACGTATGCTCTTACTGCCTCAACATCTAAATCAGGTAAAGAAGAGGTTTGAACTCTAAATACATCTACATTAGCTAATCCAATTGTATTAATAAATTCTGTGTCAAAATTAACTGATGCAGAATCACTTGCTTGAAGTAATTCAAATGAGGCTGTTGTAGCGCTTCTAGCAGAAACAATTGCTGCAACAGTGCTGTTATCTACAGCACCACCAGTTACGTGTAAACTAACTGAGTTATCATTGATAGAATAACCGAAAGCACCCGCGCCATAAAGGCCGCTATTTCGACCTGTAGCTGGTAAAGATGTTTTCCTTAAATCTGAAGTAGCTGAATAGAGGCTATCACCTGAGTTAAATCCTGCTTGTTCAGTTCCATATTGGAAATCTAAGTAGAAAATAAGACCAGATGGTAAGTTCATAGGCTGGACAGATACAAGATCTTTAGCTACGATTTCACCAAATACTCTTCTTACAAGGGGAAGAGCAACACCCGCCCATGCCTCACTATTACCAGTAGTAATAGAAGTACCTGTGCCTGCACTAGATTGCTCATTTACGAGTTGTTTAGCTTGGTTCTCTAAGAGAACTGCCATGTTTGTTGCGTCTGTTTCAGAAGAGTAACCTTCTAACAGACCGGATCTTTTCCATTTTGCTTGCAGTTTCGCAGACTCGTTCTGCTGGTTCTGATATGGAGAAGCACCCTCTAATAATGAATTAATATTCATGTTATTTTAATTTTAAAATTTAATATTTGCGAGTTTTTGGAATCGAGACACCGTCTCATCAACTGATTCCGTAATAACCTTTTTAGGGGCAGTACCACTAGCTTTTGAAGCTCTTCCTAATCCTTCTTTAATAGCTCTCTTCTCTACACCAGTAAAGTTGAAAGATTCTTGTAAAGTTGAGAATACGAGTTTTGCTTCGTTAGCTGTGTTAGCCATGTCTAATGCATCAACTACTTTAACCTTTTGGGCTTCAGTAAGTGCATTAGCTCTAAATAGTTTGTTACAGTAGAGAAGTTTTGAATTTAGAAGATTCATCTCAGAAAGAGTCTCTTGAAGGGCTCCAACAGTTTTCATAGCTTCGTCACGCTCTTCTTTGAGCTTTTTGACTGCGCCATCGTATCCTGTTCTGCCTTTTCCGCCAACTTTATCATCAAATCCAGTTCTGCCTTTTCCTCCGACTTTTTCGTCGTAGCCAGTAGCACCTTCTTCAAGTTCAGCTTCAGCTTCAATTTCAGCAACCAAAGCATCAATGTCGAAGTTTTCTTTAACATTATCTCCTTCAATACCTTCACGAGTACCTGTGCCTGTAGCGGATCCTGCTCCAGTATCGCCTAAAAAAGAACCAATTGCCTTTATTTTTGCTCTTGGAGATGAACCAGCATCAGCTAATTTCTTTTTTAAGCCAGATACACCACCGGCCGCCTGAAATGCTACAGTTCCTACACCTATTAGAGTTGCTAAACCTGATAGTAATTCAGATGCTTCTGGAACAGCTTCATCAAGATGCTCTGTTTCTTCATTAGTATTTTCAAAAGTATCTTCATCAGATACTTCATCTAATTCTGCCATGAGTTCATCAAGGTTGATTTCTTCATCGACTCCATCATTATCTTCATGATAAGCTTCATCCATGTCTTCCTTGTCATCTTTAACTTCATCTACTTTGTCGTCTTCGTCGTAACTCATAGCTTCAGACTTTTTTTCTTTTTCGTCTTCCATATAAGTTTCTTCGAGTTCAACATCTTCTTCAAGCTCCTCTGATAATTTAGCAGAGAGCATGTTTTTAATTTTAGAGTCGAATGCTTCCTCCAACGCCATTTTAGCGTTTTGTAGAGCAACTTCTCTAACGGCTTTTGCATCAGCAATTGCCTCTTTTAATAATTCTTTAGCCATTTTGTTTTTAATTTTTTTGTGGCATCCAGTAAATTGTGTACGGGAAATAGAGATTTTAGTATCTCTAATTGGGATTTGTTTTTAAAATCCAGGGACACTATATTAAGATAGTGTATGTTGTCCCAAATAAATATGAAGGACTTTTGGAAACCAAAGATTTGTTCGTATATTGGTGGAAAATATCAATATTATGTTTATATTAACAATTTATTATTTAGCAATTGGATTAATAATATCATTTCTTCTTGAGCACTCCGTAAGATTTACAGGAAATGATATATCATTTTGGGAGCGCATTGGGATGATAGCATGGTGGCCTTATTTCCTAATATTCTTTATTATTAGTATTATTAATAACGATTAATTTAAAAATACCTATATTATGTTTATACAATCATACATTACCATAGCATCATCTTATTTATTAATAGGAGTAGTTATTGCACTTTTATTAGAATTAGTAATCCGTAAATATACAGAATTTGAAATTAAACCTTCAGAAAGGTTTTTTTTAATTGTAGCGTGGCCTATTATGGCACTAATCTTTATTTATAATTTTATAAATGGGATGAAAAAGGAAGATTAACACTTACACACTCCCGTGTTATCACAAATAATATCTCTAATAATATTATGAACTTTAGTATAATTAGGTAATGGGGTAGATACTCCTTCATGCATAGGACCGGAGTTAATATTAACTGACAAATATGCTCCTGGTGTTGATGGTGTTGATACCATATCAAAGCAAAGTAAGTCAAAATCTTCTTGAACCATTAAAACACCGTCTGAATCTTCTTCTACTGAGCCCATTCCTCTAGAGGATATACCAACAGTAACTCCACAACGAAATAATTCTTTAAGAATATTACCAGCAGGTGTAGTTAAAATTTCAACAACACCATGTACATCGTTTCCATTCATAGTAACTTCTACTATATTATGTGAAACATTATTAAGATTAATTACAGAAGAATCTGGGTGGTCTAATTCACCTAAAGCTCTTTTTTCTTTTACAGGACCATTAATATATTTTTTAATTTCTCTTTCAAGAATCTCTTGCTCATATATTCTACCATTGTGGTTTTTGACACCTGCTCGTTGAATAATACCACTAACTCTTAGTGGTTTATTTTCCTTAATAGATTGTTCAACTAAAAGTTTGTCTACTGTGAATGGTATGTGTTCTGTAAGTAATTGTTTCATCGTCCTTGTCCTCTATTTAATTTATGGTAGTGTTTAGAACTTTTGTGGTTGCTGTGTTTTGTCTTGGCATGTATTCCAGGGCGTGATACTTCATCGCCTTTCCTATATTGACTTATATTCATTTTTTTTGCCATAACTTACTTCTTTTTTTTCTTTTTAAAAGCAAAAGGAGATTTAGAGGCTTCAGAATTACCTGTAGACATAGATGCTCCAGTCCCTGTTGTAGATATTTCGTCTAATTCTGTTTTGATGAGTTCTCTAATGAGGGTTCTAAGTTCGTCTGCTTTCATTGCTCAGTAGATTTTAACTCATTAACCAGTTCATAATAATTTAAGAGATTAATTACATTGTCATCGTGAATTGAGGATTTTTTACAAAGGGGTTTAATTAAACCAATAATCTCATTTAATTTAATCTTAGTAATTTGATCAACATTTTGGGATAAATCGACTATTTGACTTTTTACCGTTTTAATTTCTTCATTGATAAATGCCTTTAATTTAGGATTATTAGAAACATTATAAACATATTCCTTAAGTAAAACTTTTTGATTATCGGCTAAACTAACATATTTATCATTAAACTTTTCCATTAACATTTTATATGTTAATGCTCTAGTTTCTTTATCAAATTTTTCATATTCTTCCATAACCATTTCCTTTTTTGGTTTATTAGGAATAGATTTATTTGTAATATGCTCTAAAATAGATACTTTAGAATTTACTATTGATAGAGGATTAGCGTTTTGACTTTCAAGTAAATGAAATACACTAGCATATATTTTATAATTAGGAATTTTTGCATTAAAAAATTCTTCTAAATTATAATTTTCTTTAACTTCACGGACTAAATTATATCTTTCTCTTCTAAGGTTAGATTTATTTAATTTTGAGTGGGCATTAATTAGGGTTTCAATAAGAACATTTGCACTAGTATCTTTATTAAACTTTTTATTTAATAGAGCATGGTAAATTTGGTATTCTTTTAAAAGAGTAGTCTTTTTACCAAAGAATTTTCTTAAAATACCTACAGACTTTGGTTGTGAATTTGAAATAGTCTCAGACGTAATTTGTCTAGTTAACAATTCAAATAAAATCCCCGTATTTTTGTACTTGGAGTGCTTAGGTTTCATGAATGAATAATTTTATTCCTATATAAATATATGAAGATCCCCAAAAATTACTCATCTATTATATTTTTCTCATCTAATATAGAAGTTTTATCATCCTCATTTAAAACATGTTTGCCTTTTAAACGAGTTAATGATAATTTTTTTAATAGTCTGGAGTTTTCGTTTACCGAGAATGTAGAAACATCATTAGTTCTTTTTGGAGTATCATCTGCTGTTAAGCCAGCTTTGCCTAAAGGATCTCTACCCATATTAGCTTGATCAGTTCCATATCTACTTAGCTTAATAGGGGGTCTACCTGGCCCTTCTTCATCATACCCATTAGGAACATCTTTTATAGTTTTATCCCTTTTAGTAGAGTATAAGCCTGCTAAATCGTGAGGGGTTCCATATGATTCTCCAGATTCAACAGGATCATTACCTTCAGCTTCTATTTGGTTAGTACGGAAAATATGGGCTGCATCATCAAGTGCTCTGTTTCTTTCATGATCCATTTCAGCATCAGAAAGATTAAATATATTTTTATAAATAAAGTCAGATGATAGGATTTTTTTATCTGTAATTGAATTCGCTAGTTCTACTTTTGATTTATATAATTCAGTTTTTTCTTGCTCAAATATAATTGAAGGACCTGTTAGTGATAATTCAAAATCTACTAAATCAGCATCTGTAAATCCTTGGGTATATAAATGAACTAATGCTATTTTTTGTAATTCAGATACTATTGTTCTTTGTAGGCGCTCAATTGTACGAGCAAAACGAATATCTAAAGCTGCTATTGTTGATTTTCCTTCTAAATTCTCATCATATCCTAAGAATGCTTTTGGTATCTTAAGAGCCGCTAGCATTCTATTTTTTAGATATTCAATATCAGTTATACCATCGTAATCAAGCCCTTTTGTAGTATCAATTTTAGTAGATGTGTCATTACCTCTAACTGGGATATAAAAATCCTCAGTCATATTTTGGATATTGAATTTTAAGTTATAATCTCCAGTAGCTTGATCAATATATGGAGTTTTCTTCATTTTAGCAACCGTTTTTTCCATATATGAATCAATTTCATTAGGAGGAATTCCACCTACATTCATATAGAAAACTCTTTTTTCAGGTGCACGCATAATTCTATGAATAAGCATTGCATCTTCCATTAAAATAAGTTGCTTAAATACCTTACGAGCAGGCTCAAGATATGATCTACCATAAGGAAGGTAAGAAGCATCAGATAATAATCTAAAATGAGCTACCTCATAATTTTCAAGTTTCATTTGATCACTTCTGCGGGCACTATAAGTGTTACTTTGTGATAAGCCATTAGGGTCTAATATAAACTGAACATAACTTGGGTTTTCAGGGTCGGTTCCTTCCTCTCTTACTACTTGATAAACAGATAGAGGTAAAACATTATATACACCAAATTTTTCTGATATTTGTAGATGTAAATAAAAATCACCATACTTACACATTTGACGGACCCAAGAGGGTAGGTTAAATTCAATATTTAATACATCATAAAATAAATTATGAAGTACTCTTTTTACATTTTCATTAGATGATTTAATTGTTAAAACATCTCCATATTCATTTTTTAGAGTTGATTCCTCAGATATAATATCTAAAGCAGGTGAAATTAATGAATCATAATCCATAGCCTCATAATCGCTGTAGAGCTGGAGGCGCATAGATGAGTAATTAAGTGTTGGATTATATTGAAGTGATGATCCTACAGGTCTATGTAATCTAGTAAATCTATCGTAAAGTGAATTTGATTCTAGGTTACCATATTTTTGAATGCGGTCAGCATCCATTACTTTTAATTGTTTTCCTCCAACGTTTCGTATTACAACATCAGTTGAAAATAGTCTTCTTAATCGTGTAAATAAGCTTGTATCTGCCATATTAGTAGTTTTGTGTTACGTATAAATATCTAACCTAAAAGCCAAGAAATGTCTTCATCTTTTCCTCCTACATTTATTTTATAGGATTTTTGTGGATCATTTCCCGTTTGTGGTGAAAATACAGGATTATATGTAGATTTTGTTGTATTACCTAGCATAGCCCTTGTTAGGTCCACTCCATGTTGTTTGAATTTAAGTGCCGTATCTCGCACGTAACATGCAGTTGCTAGCGACATTATTAAGTCGTCATTATAGCCCGTTTGGGCTTCTGGTCTGCCGTTTTTCCACACGAAAGTGCGCAGTTCATCCAAGGTGCGTTTTGATTGGATTAGTATGCCCTTTTCTTTAATATATGCGTCTAATTTAGCTATAGTTAAGGGCCGAGTTCTCATAGACATAGTGAATCCAGCTACCATTTTTGATTTATCAATTAAATCGTAGCCTTTAGCTATGTATGATTCAGCATCTCTAGCGAATTTTTCATCTTTAGGACTGTAGTATAGGTTTTCATAACCCATATCTATTACCTCTTGAATTGATGCCCATCCTATATTTGCATTTTCAATTACAAGTAGGGCTTTGTTGTACTCTGTTGCTACATTAAATAGGATTCTTCCAAAGTCTTTAGTAGGAACTTGATCTTTAAATTCAGCTACTTGAGTGCAGCTTTCAACATCTATAATATGAAATGCTGAGTAGTCTTTTGAATCTCCTCTAGCTACGTCGGCTACAACCATATATTGTCTTGAGTAGTCAGGATACTCCCATACCCATAGGTTTTGGCCTACTCCTCTTTTTTCAAGTGGGTCTTTAAGAGTTGATTTTTCTATGTAGTTTATAAGTTCAGGTGGAAATACTGTATCACCAGAGGTAGTAAAATCGCAATCACACTCTTGTGCTGCCATTCTTTCACCTAATTCATCATCCTGTTGGGCTCTCCATTTTTCATTTCGCTCTGGGTGTACTGTCCAAGGTAATCTAACTGGGGTAAATCCACTTGTTCCATCTTGTGCTCTAACCCACTGCCTATGATACCAGTTACCTGTTCCATTAGGAGTAGATAATATAATAGCTCTACCACCTGTAGCGATGGTTTGTTGTGCAGAGCCCCAAATATCTTCAATTCGATTTTCTTCAATGAAGGCTGCCTCATCAATAATCAATAAAGAAATGGCTTCTGATCTACCAGCATCACCTGCTGCTGAAACTGCTTTAATTTGTGAGCCATTTTTAAGTCGTATAGATAATCTATTATTTTCAACTGCGGGTAGTTTCAACCAACTTGGTAGTTGATCATACATAAATCGTACTTTTGTTACTAGATTTTTTGCTGTTTCTTGTTTTGTAGCAATGACAAGGATGTTTTTGTCCTTTTGAAATAACATCATGTGCAAAGCTATACCTGCTGAAAGAGTTGAAATACCAAGCTGTCTTGATTTTAGAATTACTGACTTATCGTGCTTATTTAATAGCGTTAATAACTTTTCTTGGAATGGGTAGAGATTGAATTGTGTTCTACCTCGAGTTGGATGTTGAATCCAACAATATTTTTTCATAAAATAAACAGGATCGCTTGCTGATTTAACAAACTCTTGTTTAATGATTGATTTTATATCTGCCATCGTATATACATACTAACAAGAAAGGGGACCTATTGGTCCCCTTAATTTTAATATTTGGTTAAATTAGTCCCTTAAATTGGCTAATTTTTGCATACGTTTAATTGATTCATTCATAGTAACCATTGGTTTTAAATCATGAACTCCATTAAGGCCTTCAAATCGTAGATCATCTTCTTCCATTGTATGATCCATCCCAGCACGTGCACCCGCGTTAAAGGCTCTATTTGCGGCAGTTTCTTCTTCCGAGTCTGTTTCTCCATCAGGATCATTTATATCAGTGATTTCTTCATCTACTACTGTTTCTTTTTTCCTGCCTCCAGATACTTTATCGTATTCTTTTTGAAGTTTAGCTTCAGCTCTTTCAAGTTCTTTAAGTTGCTTGCGAACATCTTTAACAGCTTTTTTATCCATCATTTCAGAAAACTCATTGTCTTCATCAATGCGGGTTAAACGGCTATTTGTTTCTTCAATCATTTCTTGAATGGCAGCTAGCTTAGATTCAAGTGATGCAATTCTACCTTGTGCTTCTACTTCTTTAAGTTTAGCTGCTAGGGGATTTTTAGCTTCGTTGATTACTTTTTTAATGTAATTTGTTAAATTATTAGACATATTATTGTTATTGTTATTTTGGTTTTCATATAGTGATGTTGGATCACTTAAGTCTAAATTATCGAAATCAGAAAAATCCATTCCTGTTGGATCATCTGCGGTGTCAAATTCAGCTGATTGTGCTTTTCTTCCTCTTGTTTCAGGAGCATTAGGATCACGATCTGGTACTAAAGATTTTTTAAGAACAGAAGTTATGGTAATTAAACCTTTCTGCTCAAGTGCTGCTAAGAATTTATTTGCTTGCGCTGGACTTGTATATGAAGTAACAGCAATTACGTCTTTTGAAGTAAAGCCTTCAGGCTTAAGCATTGCTGTTGCAAGTGCTTTCATTTCTTCTGGTGTAAAACGCTTTTTAGGACGTTTTTGTCCTGGTGATTTGTATGTTTTTAAAACGTCATTTACGCGTTGCATAAATTGAAGTACATCTTTTAGACTAGCGTTTTGACTTAATTTAAAAATGTTAGATGTACGAGCCATTTCGTCTAAACCACTCATATATTTTCTACCCATTTGGGTTTTAATAGCTTTAGTTAATTGTCTAGTCCAATAAGCTTTTAAGTCTTCATCTCCATCAAAATCAGGTGCACCCGCTACTGTCATAGCTGCTAAAACACCTCTTACAGGTGAAGATACACCTCCTTCATATCCACTTTGCTTATTAGCAAATGAAGCCATTTTTTCTCCTTGTGCCATTAGACCTCTTAAGTCTTCATTAACGGCTTCAGCTTCATTCATTTTTTTAGCAGCTTTCATCATTGCAGCTGCCATTCCTCCTGTATCAGGTTCACTGTTTATTTTTGTTATTGCAACTGCTACAGCATTATTTACTTTTTTAGGATCGTTACCTTTTTCGAGTCTTTTAATACCCATCCTAAATGCGGGGTTGAGTTCTTCCTCATTACTTTTTTTATTATTACTAATCTCAATCTTATATTGTTTAATAAGATTTTTTGCTAATGGGTCTTCAGCTTCATTAACGGCTTCTTCCATATATTCATTCTCAGCATTAACCGCGTTTATAACAGTCTGGCCATATTTAGCTAAGACCTCTTCATGTGATGCTCCACCATCAATTAATTGCTTAGCAGCTTCTATCGATCTTCTAAAGTCGGATTGTTCATCTAATGGATCTCCGGCATCGTCATACATTTCGCCATCCATTTTGTCAAAGGCAAAATCGTCTTCTTCGGGACGTGAGTCAGCAGCCATCATCTCAGGCGACATATTCATTTCTTCTAATGCAGCCTCAATTTCTTCAAGGATAATCTGCTTAATTTCAGTTTTATTCATTACGTACAAATATTGTTGTTAACAGTAATAAATATATAAGGATTATTGAGGAAGCGTATAGTCGAGTGCTTGAATGAGAAGAACGGTACCTAACACACCTGCGGCTACTCCTACTATTGGTCTATTGTGCCATTTATCGACTTGGTTTAAGCGATCTAAATGTAAATCAATTTGCTCATTCAATAGAAGAATTTCTTGATCCTTATAAGATATAATTAAACTATCTTGCTCTGCTATTCTTCCATGAATTGAAATTTCATACTCAAGTTGTTTAATTAAAACAGTTTTAATTGAATCCTGTACTTCAAGTGTATCTAAAGCCAGGAAAAATTCTTCTAACTCTACCGCTGGAATTTTAATAGTATCTTGAGCAGTGCTTTGTCCAAATAAACTTGATACAGTTAACCAAAATAAAATTATGAATATATATCCTAACTTTTGTTTCATTTTTTGCCTCTATACTTTTTCTTAAAATTTTTAGTAGTCTTTTTAGCACTACTTGTATTTTTTACTTGCGATTTAGTATGCGTTGTTTTCTTCTTCGCTTTAGATAGATCTGCTTTCGCGGCAGCTTTCTTTGTTGTTGCTTCTTTGGTCTTAGTTTTAACATTTTTGATTTTATCATTGTTATCTTTAACCTTTTTGTCGTACTCTTTTTTCTTTTTATTTTGTGTGCTTGCGATAGCTGCTGTGCCACCTAAAAGAGCTAATA